>Ga0326727_10006667_pt1 | contig 31387 bp, 28 predicted proteins | sample MB2enrmetagenome_FD_207643 | JGI IMG/M metagenome (GOLD analysis project Ga0326727, IMG submission 207643) | Lab enriched peat soil microbial communities from McLean, Ithaca, NY, United States - MB29MY | ecosystem: Environmental > Terrestrial > Soil > Wetlands > Peat | place: USA: New York...
CAATCGCTCGCCACAATGATCCCAGCTCCCCTCGCAACGCTCCTCGTCGCTGGGACGACACTGACATCTGCGGGTATTTTGGCGATCGTGGTGCTGCACATGCTTGCGAATTGACAGCCCCGTAGGCCGATGATCGTGCAGGCATGCCCCTCGGACCGAGTCACCGATCTCCAAACTGACCCGCTGCCAGCGGTCTCCTCGCCTTGACAGCGCTGCACTGTACTCTCTAAACTTTAGTTGGGGAGTTCTCAATATTCTTGGTATAAATTGAAGTAAAAACAGGACTTAATCAACTAGGAGTCCGGCCGGGAACGCACCGGTAAGTAGCCTGTTTGCCGTGTGCGAGACGGAATGGAGAGCCAAAGAAGATGCCTGATGCGCGCGTCAGCCCGCGAGAGCGGCTGGTGTTGAACGCCATCATCGAGTTGTACATCGCGACCGGCGAGCCGGTAGCTTCGCAGGCGGTTGCGCATTTGTTCGCCAATCGCGAGGGTCTCAGCTCAGCCACCGTGCGCAACGTGATGGCTGCGCTGGGCGAGGCGGGATTGCTGGATCAGCCGCACACCTCGGCCGGCCGCGTTCCCACGGCAGCCGCATTCCGTTTTTACGTGGAGCAGATTACGCAGCCGGGACGCTCGGCTGCTGGCGCTTATGCCGCGGGCACTTTGCCGGGAGGTGGAGATTCATCACTGAGCGAAGCACGCCGCGGGCAAATTGAGGAGAGCTATAGCGGCGTCGCTAGTTCGCACGAGTATCTGGAGCGAACCTCGCACGTACTGGCCCTTATCTCCAGCGGGCTGGGCGTGGCCTTGGCGAGTTCTACCGCGGGCCAGGTCCTGGAGCACATTCACTTTTCACGGCTTTCCACGGGGCGCGTGCTGGCGGTTCTGGTTACGCAGGCAGGCGCCGTGCAGGAGCGCGTGCTGGCTCTCGACCATGAAGTGACGGCCGTGGACCTGGATACTGCCGGACGCTATTTGAACGAGAACTTCCGCGGCTGGCCTATCGAGCGCATCCGGGCAGAGGTGGCGCGCCGCGTGGAGGTCGAACAGGAAGCTTATCGTCAACTGCTGACGTCGGTGGAAGAGCTCTGCCGCAAGGGTGCGCTAGCCGGCGGCGAGGTCGGACCCACCATTTTTGTCGAAGGAATTGCGAACCTCATCAGTGCCGGGCAGGACCGCGAACGCCTGCGCCAGATGCTGCTTGCCTTGGAAGCCAAACAGCGGCTGGTGGAGCTGCTGAACGCCTACGTGGATGGCCGCCAGCAGGAGGTGCGCGTGGTGGTGGGACTCGACGAAGCTTCGCCAGCCATGCAGGATTTGGTGCTGATCGGCGCTCTGGCCCGGCTGGGCGGCGCCAATCTCGGCACCGTCGCCGTCATTGCGCCCACGCGCATTCAATATCAGGAGATGATTCAAGCAGTGCGCTATATTGCCGGACTTTCCGAGCGCATCCTCGATGTGCCGGCCGCGTAAATCCGGGAGCCGGCGCCGCATTCGGGAGATTCATTCCAGGCTGGAGCGCATTCCGGACTGGCGCGGAACACTGCAGCCAATCTAATAGACGTTATCGATACTTTCGGAGAAAGTGCTGAATCATGTGGAAGCAAAATAAAGAATCGATCGCGGTGCAATCCAAGGAGGCCGCGGCGCGCGGGCCGGAAGCGACTATCGACCCTGCGGCCGAGCTGCCGCCGCCGCCCGCCGGGGAAAATCTTTCCTCCGCCGGGTCCATCGCGGAAGCGGAGGACGGAAGCCCGGCGGAATCTCCCGTCCAAACGGAAGTGGACCGGTTGAAGGCCGAGCGCGACCAGCTTCTGGATCGCCTGGCCCGCCTGCAGGCTGAGTTCGAGAATGCCCGCAAGCGCGCGGAGCGCGAGCGGGCTGAGTATCGCGACTATGCGGCCGGCAGCGTGGTGGAACAGTTTTTGCCGGTGCTCGACAACTTTGAGCTGGCGCTGAAGGCGACCGGCTCGGCTCACCAGTTGCGTTCCGGCGTAAGCCTGATCGTGAAACAGATGGAAGAGATTTTGCAAAAGATGCAGGTGCATGCTATTCCCACGGTGGGCGAGCCCTTCGATCCGCGCATCCATGAGGCGATGGGCACGGTAGATCGCGACGATGTGCCGGATCAGCACGTGGCGGAGGAGATCCGGCGCGGCTACAAGCTGCGCGAGCGGCTGCTGCGTCCGGCGCTGGTGCGCGTGGCCCACAACCCCAAACAGGTGAACGAATAAAGCTTCTAGCCGCTGGCTTCTAGCTCCTGGCTCTATCGAAGCGAAAACTACGCAGGGAAAAAGCAGACCTTTCAGAGTGCCGTGGGAGGCTGTTTTGAGGCCCCAAGGCAGCTCAGGACAGACGATTCAAAGCCCGATGTCAACCGTTTGTAGCTGGAAGCTAGAGGCTAGAAGCTGGAAGCTAAAATACAAGAGTGAGCAAAGCTGATTATTACGAGGTTCTGGGTGTCTCGCGCGACGCCAGCGATCAGGAATTGAAGAGCGCATACCGCAAGCAGGCTCTGAAGCACCATCCTGACCGCAATCCCGGCGATCATGCGGCCGAAGAGAAGTTCAAGCTGGCCAGCGAGGCGTACCAGGTGCTGAGCGATGCCGATAAACGCGCTGTCTACGATCGCTACGGCCATGCGGGACTGGGCGCGCAGGGATTTGGCGCGGGTCCGTTTGCCGGCGGAGTGGACATCGGCGACATCTTCGGCGATCTGTTCGGCGAGATGTTCTCGATGGGCGGGCAGGGGCGCGGGGGATCGCGCAGCTCGCGGCAACAGCGCGGCGACGATCTGCGGTTCGACCTGACCATCGACTTTGAAGACGCGATCTTCGGCACTGAGTCTGAAGTGAAGATCCGCCGCTTGGAAACCTGCCCCTCCTGCAACGGACACGGCAGCGCGTCAGGGCGCAGCCCGAGTGTTTGCAGCCACTGCCAGGGACGTGGCCAGATTCGCTATCAGCAGGGATTCTTCTCCGTGGCCCGCACCTGCAGCGCCTGCGGCGGCGCCGGCACGGTGATCAGCGATCCTTGCCCGGCGTGCCGAGGGGAAGGCCGCGCCGCTAACGAAGTGAAGCTCAATGTGAAGGTTCCGCCGGGCGTGGAAGAGGGAACCCGGATCCGATACTCGGATGAAGGCGATGCCGGACGCGGAGGCGGACCAAAAGGCGACCTATACGTCATCCTTTCCATCCGTCCGCACGATTTTTTCGAGCGCCACGGCCACGACCTTTACTGCGTGCTTCCCATCAGCTTTCCGCAGGCAGCCCTGGGCGCTGAATTCGAGATATCCGGCATCGACGGACCGATCAACATCAAGATTCCCGAGGGCACGCAGAGCGGAAGGGAGTTGCGCGTCCGCGGCCGCGGCGTTCCCTACCTGAACGAGAAAGGCAACGGCGACCTGATCGTCAAGTTGATGGTGCAGATTCCGCGCAAGCTCAACCGCGCGCAGCGGGAGTTGGTGGCCAAACTGGCCGAAACCATGAATGTGGACAACATGCCCACTTCGCCCAGCCTGATGGAAAAGATGAAGGATTTATTCAGTTGAGAAACAGGGATCAGGAGTCAGGGCTCAGGGTTCCCACGGGTTGATGACGGGAATGCCGACGGCGAGGAACGGCGCGGTGTCGCGGGTTGCCACGGTGAATCCATGCATTGCAGCAATCGCGGCAATCTGACCGTCTCCGACAGAAATGATAAAGCCGCGCGCCGAGGCGCGGCTGGCCAGCGAGGCATAAACCGTAGCGGCTTCGCAATCGAATGCAAGAAATCGATCGGCGAAGTAGCTTGCGAGCAACCTTTCGATCGCAGTGGCCATGCCTCTCTTACGTTTTCCATCCGGGAGGAGCGCAATCCCGAAGAGCACCTCCATCAGCACAGGTGCGCACAGATACAACGATTCTTTGGTCTGATGATCGAGCCATGCGGTCGCAGCCGGATCGGCCAGCGGCTTTAGCGACTCCGAAATGACATTTGTATCGAGAAGGATCACGAGAAATCCGCCGGCTCAATCGGTCTCGGATCGCGAGTGGATTTGATGTCGATTCCGCCAAATCGCCGCCCCAGGGCCGCTAGTTGCGATCCGAGCCCCATTTCCGTTTTTGGGGAGACAGTATCTTCCAGAATCTTGCGAATTTCCGCCTCGGTGCTGCGGCCGTTACGGGCGGCGCGCAGCTTGAGAGCGCGATGAGTTTTCTCGGGAAGGTTGCGGACTGTGACTGCAGGCATTCTGATTCACCCCCTCATCTCTTGCTATCAATGATAGCACTTCGCTGGCACAAAGGCCAGGCCGAACAGCGCTCAGATGGCCAGAAAGGCGATGGCCGCGACCGCGGCGCCGATGGCCAGGCTCATGCGGTCGGTCAATGCGAAGACGAGCGGGTCCTCGTTGAGTTCGCCACGCGAGGCCAGCAGCCACACGCGGCACAGCCACAGAATCATGAACGGCATGATGAGCCACAGCAGTTGCGGGCGGCGGTAGAGCTTCGTCACGTCGCTGCTGCTGATGTAAATGGCGAAGATCATCACCGCCGCAAAAGCGCTGGCGGTGCCGAAGCTGCGCAACTGGTCGATATCGCCCACGAGATAGCCGCGCCCGTTGCGCGGCGGCATTCCGCTGCTGCGCAGGTTCTCCAGCTCAGCGAATCGCTTGACGATGGCGAGAGAGAAGAACAGAAAGATCGAAAAGCCGGCAAGCCAAGGTGAGATGTGCGAATCTGTCGCAGCGCTTCCGGCAAGCAGGCGCAGTGTGTACAACCCGGAGAGCACCAGCACATCCACCAGCGCGATCCGTTTCAGATACCAGGAGTAGGCCAGCGTAGTTCCCAGATAAAGAAGCAGCCAGCCGTAGAATCCCACGGGCAGCAGGCGCGCTCCTGAGAGCGCCAAAAGCAGAGAAAGAGCCACAATGCCAATCCCTGCAAAGGCCGGGAGATCGCCGGTGGCAAAGGGGCGCTCGCGCTTCTGGGCGTGATGGCGGTCGGACTCGATGTCGAGCAGGTCGTTGATAATGTAGGCCGACGATGCCGTAAGGCTGAAACAGCAAAATGCCAGCCACGCGTCCATGAGCCGGCGGACAGCGATCACGTGCGCCAGCAGCAGCGGCAGAAAGATGAGTAGGTTCTTCGCCCACTGATGCGGACGGAGGGCGATCAACACGGACCAGAGCGGACGGGCACGTTCGGTAAATGTGCGCGCGGGGCGAATGCCGCGCATGCGCAGCCTAAGTCGCAGGCGAAGGCTGGGATTGGCCACCATGGGTTCGGTGGCGTGAGCCAGCAGCGGCAGATCGGGAGCGTCATTGCCGATGTAGTCGTACGCGCCGTTGCCTAACTGGCCGCGCAGGCGATCGAGCTTTCTGGTTCCGGTCAGGTTGACTTGGCCGTCGCTGGCTAAAACGCCGGTGAAGATGCCGAAGTGGGCGGCCACACGCTGGGCCAGGCCCGCATCCGCGCCCGTAACCAGGTAAATTGCGCGGCCGCGCGCCTTCTCCTCATGAAGAAATTGCACCAGCTTGCGGTTGTACGGCAGATGCGCAACATCGAGGGGGATATGCTCGGTGATGAATGCCTTGAAAGCGGCCTTGCCGTCGAGAAGGCGTCCGGGCAGCGCGAACAGAAGCGCTGGGCGCGTGCGCACCAGGGCCAGAAAAGAGTCGATGAGAGTGTCCGATTTGATGAGCGATCCGTCGAGATCGACGCAGAGGGGCCGCAGCGTTGCAACGGCGGCTTCCGGCGGAGAGACGGCCTGAGACAACCCCTTACCTCGGCTGGCTCACTGCGTGAGCTGCATGCGGCTCCGGAATGCGCAGGTCCATTCATCGGGAGGACGCGATGGCCTGCTTCATGGTCCGGAACGGCTCAAGTATACACGGCGGTGGGACAGGGACCGGGGGAACTGGAATGCAAGCCAGCGAGTCGGCAAGTTAGCCAGCCAGCGGGCGGCGAAGCGTAGACCTGTAAATCGTCGAAAACGCGGCGCGCCGGCGCGAATGTGTGCGCATACGGATTTTGCGAAAGAGCAGACCCGCAGGTCGGCAGATCGGGAGGAAATGACGACCTGCAAGTTTACGAATTTCGCGAAATGTTGGAATGCAGATGAAAACAGGGATCAGGGATCAGTTTTCGTGCTGCAGCGATGACCGGAGAGTTGGATGGGAGGGATGAGCGGCCTGGGCGATGACGGAAGGATTTGGTGGAGCTGGTCGGGATCGAACCGGCGACCTCCTCGTTGCGAACGAGGCGCTCTCCCAGCTGAGCTACAGCCCCACGGATATCCCTATCTTAGCAGCAGAAAACAATTCCTGAAAGCAGGGGCTTACCGCGTTCGGAGTTCAAAGTCTAATCGATGAGCAAAGATTTCGGCGTAGACTTTTGGGGTCAAAGCCCGAGGGCAATTCGATGCGCGTCAATGGATTGTCGGTTTTCGCCGCATGCTTCCTGATTCTCGGAGCAGCCTCACTTCGCGCGCAGCCCCCTGGCCAGCTATTCACTCCGGACCAACCGATTGTCGAGCTGAAAGAAGATAAGGCGCGGGTTTGGGAACACAGGCGCGGCCCGACGACCGCCGTGCATCTGAGCCCAATTGAAGCTGCCACGCTTCACTTTGAGACCTATTTGACTTTCGAGATTGTTGTTACGCCGCAGGGCCGTGTAGAGTCTGCGGAACCAATCGGAGATGAGAAGCGGCATCTGGACGAGGCTCGGGCCATAGAAATGGCGCGTACGTTCAAGCCGTGGACGCGAGACGGCAAAAACATTCGCGTGCGCGTGACAGACTACGTTTCGTTGCTTCCGCCGGAGCGGTGGGCATTGGTTCCGCAGAGTTTTCCTGATCCCTGGGACCTGAAAGGCGTGAAGATTCAGCTTTTGCGCACAGTGTGCTACGGAAGATGCCCGGCCTATTCGGTCACGATCCGGGGAGATGGAAGCGTCCATTTTAGCGGAGAGAAATACGTCCAAATCCAGGGCGAACATGATGCTCACATCGCTCCCGCCGCGGTGATGGAGCTGGTGCGCCAGTTTGAGGCGGCAAACTTTTTCGCGGCCGGCGAGAATTACATTGCCAGGGTCACGGATAACCCCACCTACAAGTTGACCTTGACCGTTGCCGGACAGACGAAAACCGTGACGGACTACGTGGGCGAGCAAGTCGGGATGCCGCTCGTGATCACCGATCTGGAGAACGCCGTAGACGACGCGGCTGGGACGGAACGCTGGATTAAAGGCAACGAGCAGACAACGGCCTCTCCCGATCAGGAAAATTAGCCTTTGATGTCGATCTCCGTGGGGCCGGGAACTGCAAGCCATGCGCAGCGCCAATCGAGGCGGCGCTGAAAAGCAGGGCTGGAACCGATTTTCATCGACTTATAGCAAAACCAGAGATGCTGTAACCCGAAGCCGCTGCACTTAAGTCGCCGCGACCCCAAGGAGCGGCGACCTTCAAAAAAAACTGAATAGGGCACACCTTCTCTGGTTTTGCCGTGGCTGGGCCGCTCCCGGCCCATGGGAACTCAGGACGACAACCAGGAACGATATGGCGTCCATGAAAAACGAAGGGCCGGGGACAAATCCCCGGCCTTCGCTGCCTCTGGTGAACTAGACCACCTAGACCCACCTAGAGCTGGTTCATGTTGGCGAGGAACTCGGCGTTGTTGCGCACCTTTTCCAGGCGGCTGATCAAGAGCTCCATGGCCTCGACGGGCGAGAGCGGGTTGAGCACGCGGCGCAGGATGAAGACGCGCTGCAGGTCTTCCTTGGGAATGAGCAGCTCTTCCTTGCGGGTCCCGGAGCGTTGGATGTCGATGGCCGGGAAGACGCGCTTGTCCACAAGTTTGCGGTCGAGGATGATTTCCATGTTGCCGGTGCCCTTGAACTCCTCGAAGATGACTTCGTCCATGCGCGAGCCGGTATCGACGAGAGCGGTAGCAATGATGGTGAGCGAGCCGCCTTCCTCGATGTTGCGCGCCGCGCCGAAGAAGCGCTTAGGCCGCTGCAGGGCGTTGGAGTCGACGCCGCCCGAGAGCACCTTGCCGGAAGGCGGGACGATGGTGTTGTAGGCGCGCGCGAGGCGGGTGATGGAGTCGAGGAGAATGACCACGTCGCGCTTGTGCTCGACCAGGCGCTTGGCCTTCTCGATGACCATCTCGGCCACCTGCACGTGGCGGGCCGCGGGCTCGTCGAAGGTAGAGCTGATGACCTCGCCCTTTACCGAGCGCTGCATGTCGGTGACTTCCTCAGGGCGCTCGTCGATGAGCAGCACGATGAGGACGACTTCGGGGTGGTTGGCTGTGACGGAGTTGGCGATCGACTGCAGCAGCATGGTTTTGCCGGTGCGGGGCGGAGCGACGATCAAGCCGCGCTGGCCCTTCCCGACAGGCGTCAGCAGGTCCATCACGCGGCCGCTGATGCCCTCGCGCACCGTCTCCATCTTGACGCGTTCCTGCGGATACAGTGGCGTGAGGTTGTCGAAGAGGATTTTGTTGCGCGTCTCTTCCGGCGATTCGAAATTGATGGCCTCGATCTTGACCAGTGCGAAGTACTTCTCGCCCTCGTGCGGCGGACGCACGTTGCCGCTGATCGAGTCGCCGGTCTTGAGGTCGAACTTGCGGATCTGCGAAGGCGACACATAGATGTCGTCGGGGCCGGGCAGATAGTTGTAGTCCGGCGAGCGCAGGAAGCCGTAGCCGTCGGGCAAAATCTCCAGCACGCCCTCGGCGAAGATGTGCCCTTCTTTTTCACTCTGTGCCTGAAGGATCTTGAAGATCAGATCCTGCTTGCGGAGACCGCTGGTCCCCGGAATCTCGAGGGAGCGGGCGATGCGGCTTAATTCCGTGATGTTTTTTTCTTTGAGTTCTGCGATGGTCATTTTCACCTGCACGAAGGCGGGGTTTGTTGAGGTGGGATGCGGAGGGGGAAGTTTTCCAGAGGAAAAACCCAGATAGGCATTCAGAAAACCAGCCGGTGCCAACCGATCTTACGTCATTTTCGGAGATCCTGCACTCTTCCTTGCCTTGTGTCCGCCGCGGCGGACCACCGCTTCCTGCCGGCCGCGCTTACTTAACGGTTGCGGTTTCGGCTTGCGCAACTTTCCGAAAATGTTATGAATCATCCCCCAATAATTATCTGGAGTTGAAGAATGCCGGGAAATAGATGCCATTTACGACGGGAAGCTGCCTTGAAACGGTTTTCCTGATTCAACATTTACAGGTTGCGAGCGAGGCCGTTATGCCGCGCGGCGTCTTTCCGCCGGCTGGGCAGCGGATACTTGCACGGCCGTCTCGGCTTCAGGATTGGTCGATTCGAAACGGCACAAAACCTCGTTCGTTGTGTCCTGCAGCCGCGTGTTCGGCTTGTGAAGCTTGCGGGTTGCCTTGCTTGCCAGCTGACAGAGTTGGTAGCGATTGTTTACCTGAGAAAGCGCCTTAAAAACAAGATCGGAACGCATGGTGTGTCTCCTTCTTTTCAATTGCTGGCCTGGAGGAGCCGTCAAGCGCCGCCAGACGGAGGGAAACCGATAGAAACTAGTGCTACTAGGGCTGCCCCAAATTGATACTTCCATCTCTTAGACGCACTTTTCACGCCCTGAGTGCAAATTATTCAGGGACCATCGCACGTGATGAAATGGACGCCATGCCATACAGGATATGCAGTTTGCGCACCGCATCTCCGGAGGTCGTTCTGGCTATTCCCGACGCACCAAAAAACGCACTCAATGCATCAACGCAATCCACTCAAACAATATGATGCTGGAAATAGCTGGTAGGCTCACCCGACCACAACGCACAACCTGCCCTCTATGGATGGCTCTTTTGAGGTTATAACCAACCTCTGTTCGGGTCAATAGTTAATTCGAGGGATTTTTCTGCGCTGTTCCCGGCCTTCGCACACCGATTCCCGGGATGAGACGCAGCCCGGGGCTGGCTGTTATTAACTATTGTATTATCAGTTGAATGCGGGCGAGTTTCATCGCGGGCTGCGGCGACTCCCAAGCCGGGCCCGGGCCGTTAAGAGCCTTGTCGAGGCCAGAGCGAACCCTCTGAGTTACTTCGAGCCGCGCGCGCTGGGCCAGGGCCGTCCGTCTGGATCGCTGAAGAGCACACGTCCATGCTTGTCGGTACCTGATGGGGGACGCCGCAGGCTGGCGGCTTGCTTCGGGGCGGCGATGACGGCGTCGAGGCGGAACATCGCCATGAACAGAACGGCCACAAAGGGGACCGCAGTCAGGAGAGTGTCCAAGCCGGATTGAAGAACGCTCTCGTGCATGAGCGCCTCAAGTTTCTTGGTATGAGAAGTTCCTCATACAGTCTATGCGGTTATCGGTCAAAGATTAGAGATCATTCATAATCCGAAGTAACCATGTTGTTGGTAGGAAAGTGAATAGGTCGCGCGGACGGCCCGCGGAAGCGCAACGAAGTCGCCTTATGCCCAGTAGCTGCGATCGAGGGTGCGGTATTGGATGGCCTCGGCGAGATGGGCCACGGTGAGTGTGTCGGCGGCCTCGAGGTCGGCAATGGTGCGGGCCACTTTGAGGATGCGATCGTGGGCGCGCGCGGTCAGGCCCTGCTGCTGCATGGCGCGCTCCAGCAGGCGTTCGGCGTCTGCGCCCAGTTCACAGTGGGTGCGAATCTGGCGGGTGCTCATCTGCGCATTGGCGTAGATTTTTTCACCGTGCTTCTTGAAGCGCTGGCGCTGGCGCTCGCGGGCGGCCATCACGCGGGTGCGAATCTGCGCCGAGCCTTCGGTTGCCGCGCCGCCGCGCAGTTCCTTGTACTGGACAGCCGGAACCTCGATGTGGATGTCGATGCGGTCCAGCAAAGGCCCGGAGATTTTAGCCACGTAGCGCTGGATCATAGGCGGTGTGCACATGCACTCGCGCGATTTGTCGTTGAAGTAGCCGCAAGGGCAGGGATTCATGGCCGCGGCGAGCATGAAGCGCGCTGGGAAGCTGAGCGACATGGAGGCGCGCGCGATGGTGACGGTGTGATCCTCGAGCGGTTGGCGCATGACTTCGAGCACGTTGCGGGGAAACTCCGGCAGCTCGTCGAGGAACAGCAGGCCGTTGTGCGCGAGCGAAACCTCGCCGGGACGCGGCACTATGCCGCCGCCGATGAGACCGGCGTCGGAGATGGTGTGATGGGGCGAGCGGAAGGGCCGCTGCGTCACAAGGCCGGCGCCGGAATCGAGCACGCCGGCGACGGAGTGAATCTTGGTGGTTTCGAGCGCTTCCTCGAAGGTGAGCGGGGCGAGAATGGACGGCAGGCGCTTGGCCAGCATGGTCTTGCCCGAGCCAGGCGGCCCGATCATGAGAATGTTGTGGCTGCCGGCGGCGGCCACTTCCAGCGCGCGCTTGGCCGTTTGCTGGCCGCGCACATCCGAGAAGTCCAAAGTGAAGTGCTGCAGTTCGCCTAATAATTTCTCAGTGGCCACGCGGACGGGCTCGCGCTGGATAACGCCGACCACCGCGGTATTGAGCAGTTCAAGAACGTCGAGCAGAGAGGAAACCGGATAGACGTTCACGCCTTCCACCACGGCGGCTTCGGCGGCGTTGGCAGCGGGCAAAATTAAGTTGGGAATGCCCTTCTCGCGGGCGAGAATGGCTATCGGCAGCATGCCGGGGATGGGGCGGACGCCGCCGTCGAGCCCCAGTTCGCCGACCAGGAGAAAACGGTTCAGATCATTGGTGCGGAGCGCGCCGTACGCGCCCAGAATACCGACGGCGATGGGAAGATCGAAGCCCGAGCCTTCTTTTTTCAGGTCCGCGGGGGCAAGATTGATGGTGATGAAGGTGGGAGGAATGAGATAGCCGGAGTTCTTAATCGCGGCGCGGACGCGGTCGCGGCTTTCGCGAACCGCGGCGTCGGGCAGGCCCACGGTGTGGAAGTGATCTTCGTTCGAGACCACGCCGCTATAGTCCACCTCGACATCGATGAGGTTGGCGTCGGTCCCGTAGACAGCCGCGCTGAGGGCCTTGAAGAGCATGATTGACGGTGCGCAACGAACACCGCAGAAACGGGAGAAAAATCGTACAGACCGGGATGGCGGACCATCCCCTTATAACGAATAAACTACCAGTTTGTATTCGTAAGAAACATACCACAAGCAGCCTGGGTCGGGAACAAGCTTTCTGCCGGCGTTTCGAATAATGTAGACTTCTCGCGAACTTCGGATGAGGTGAAACGCGATGCGGAGTTGGATTATGGGTTTCTGTTTGTGCTTGGCGATTGCGTGCCCGGTATGGGCGGGGCAAGCGCAGGACAACGAGGCAGCCAAGGCGAACGAGCTTTACCAGGCAGGCAAGCGGCCAGATGCTTTGCCATTGTATGAGAATCTGGTCAAGAGACATCCCAACGAGATGCTCTACTGGGAGCGGCTGGCCGACTGCCTGGGCGCAGAGGCCGTACAGCTCAGCGACCCGGCGCAGGTGAAGGCACTCAGAACGCGGGAGCGGGATGCAGCCAAGAAAGCCCTGGCGCTGGGCGACAAGGCTGAATTTGTGCGCTCGATGGCCAATCTCGATCCTGACGCACCGCTTTATTCGGGCATCGTAAGTCCGGGCAAGGCGCTGCTGGTGGAGGCAGAGGCGGCTTACAGCGCCGGGGATTTCCAGACGGCGATGACGAAGTACGAGGCCGCGGCGGCGGCCGATCCGCAGCTGTACGAAGCGCCTCTCTTTGCCGGCGACACGGCCTACGTGCAGAAGGATCTGCCGACCGCGGCGCAGTGGTTTGCGCGGGCGATCGCCGTCAATCCCAACCGCGAGACGGCCTATCGCTACTGGGGCGACGCAATCTTCAAGCTGGGCAACGACCCGGCAACGGCCAAAGAGAAGTTCATTGACGCCATCGTGGCCGAACCGTACAGCAAGTTCGCGTGGCAGGGATTAGAGCAGTGGGCGAATCTTGAGAAGGCAGTGCTGCAGGCGCCGAAGATCGAGCGGCCGGCTGGGCCCAGGGAGGACCCCAACAATCCCACCAAGAACATTCAAGTGCAAATCAATCCCGGAGCGACAGACGAAACGAAGCATCCCGGCAGCTCAGCATGGGTGACCTACTCGCTCATCCGCGCCAGCTACCAGGGCGATCTTTTCACCAAGGATTTCCCCAACGAAAAGGTGTATCGGCACACACTGAGAGAGGAAGACGCGGCGCTGAGCGCGGTGGCTGCGGCAGTGAAGGAGAAAGGAATCAAGCCGGAGAGCCTCGACGAGAGCCTGCGCAATCTGCTGGAGGTGTACGACGCGGGAATGCTGGACTGCTGGATTCTGATCAGCGGGTCCGACAACGGGATTGAGCAGGACTACGCCGCCTACCGCGACGGGCACCGGCAGCTTTTGCACGACTACATGGCGCGGTTTGTGGTGCACGGCGGGGTGAATCCGGCACAGTGATTCGATTTCAGGTGCGATCGCCGGGGAATGCGCCTACGGATTCGCCGGGCGCGACGTTTTGGCCGGCCAGCACAATGGTGTGGCTGGCGATGTGCGCTCCCGCGCCGATGACCGTGGGCTGAAGCCGGATCTTCTCGTAGTCGGCGGCATCGTGAGAGAAGGTATAGATGCGGGAGTAGGAGCCGATGATGGCGTTGTCGCCAATGGCGATGCCGCCGCGATCGTTGAGCAGCGCGCGCTGGCGAATGACGACGCCGTCGCCGATGGAAAGGTTGTACCCGTAGGTGAGGTCTACGCCGTGATGGATTTTGACGCCCGCGCCGAGATGCTCAAAGATGTGACGGCCCAACATGCAGCGGAAGCGCAGGCCCAGCCAGTGGTTCAGGCCCAACGGCGAGCGGTCGAACATCTCCCAGAACCATAACAGGGGTTTGCGCCGGGCAAAGCGCTCGCGGTCGACTTCGGCGTAGTGCTCTGCCTCCATGGTCACGTTTTCGGGGTCGAGCGAGAGGCTGACCACGTTGCCCGGCAGCTCCGAAGTGAGCTCGAGATTGAGCTTTCCGCCGTGAGGACGGCCCAGATAGATTTGGAAGAGCTGGTCGCGCACAATTTCGCTGCGGCGTTGCGGAGAACCGTGGCGCGTGAACTCCTCGTCGAGAAAGCGGATCCAGCGGCGGTAGACCTCTTCCGCCTCCGGCGCTGGGTGCGGAGCGACGATGGGTGCTGTGGCCATTACTCCTTGACGATAAACCAGGGAACAGGGAATAGGGAACAGGTATCAGAAATGCAGGGAACAAGGGACAAGGGAACAAGAGGACAAGAAAACTTGGAAGCTGAGAGTAGCGCTCAGCTTTTAGCCGTTGGCGTTGGCTGTTAGCTATTGGCTGTTGGCTGTCAGCTTTCAGCCCAGAGTTCGGGGCTACTTGCGTTTGGCGGTGCGGCGCGCGGCGATGGCGTGCATCTCCTTGCCCCAATGCGAGCGGTTGATGCCGATCTGCATCGCCAGATAAAGGATGTTGCTGGTGCACCAGTAGAGCGCCAGGCCCGATGCATAGTGCCAGAGCATGAAGCCGAAGATGACCGGCATCATGAAAGCCATCATGCGGCGCTGCGCGGGGTCCATGCCCGGCGAGGGCGTGATGTACTGCGTGAGGAACATGGTGATGATGATGAGGATGGGCAGAATGTGCGTGGGATCGGGCTGCGAGAGATCGGGAAGCCAGATCCAGTGCGCCTGGCGCAACTCCACCGCGTTGAGCAGCATCCGGTAATACGCGAAAAAGAGCGGCATCTGCAACAGCATGGGGAGGCAGCCGCCGTACATGTTCACGCCCTCGGTTTTGTAGAGCGCCATCATCTCGGCATTCATCTCGGCCTTTTTGGGGTCGTTCATCTTGAGATTTGCGTAACGCTTCTTGATGGCCTCTACTTTGGGCTGGATGCGCATCATCTTCAGCGACGACTTGGTCATCATGATGCGCGTAGGCAGCAACACCAGGGTGAAGACAGTAGTGAAGGTGATGATGGCCCAGCCCCAGTTGGAGATTCCGTGACTCACCATGAAGCGCAGGATGATATAGAGCGGCTTGGCGATGAAGGCCCAAAAACCAAATTCGATGAGCGGTTCAAGCGAGGGCCCGTCAGGTTTGCCGTCAGCGCCCGTTGCGTGGACCGACTTGAGGACCCCGGTGGCCTTGGGCCCGGCAAACAATCGCAGGCGCGTAGAACCGCTGGTGTCGCCGACGGCCAGACCGAGCACGTCGGCAGGGGTTTTCTTGCTGTTGGGATCGCTGGGGTCGGCGGGCAAGTCGATGGTGTTGTGCAGCGTGACTACAGTGGTGCGATCGGGCGCGTCCGGCAGGAAGGCCGAAGCAAAGTAAAGATCCATGATCGCCGCATACTGGAATGGCTGGTTCTGGGTATTGTTCCCGCTCACTTTGGGCGCCAGCTGCGATTCCTCTTTGCCGTCAATCGACCAGGCAAAGTAAGAGGGCGTGCGTACCTGCGTGCGCAGCATCCCTGACTGCTGAAACTCCTCCATGTCGCCCAGACCGGCCGGCCACTGGATGAGGGCGCGGACGGGTGCGCCATTCTGCTTGACCTCGGTTTCCACTGTAACGACGTAACTCGAGTCGAAGCGGAAGGTTTTTTGGGCGTCGATGCCATTGGCGGCGTAGTGAAAGGTAACCGCCGTGGGCGCCAGCACGAGGCCGGTGGCCGTGGGCTGTGCGCCGGCGACCGTGACCTGGTAAAGCGCCTGATTGAGCTGGGTGGTGAGCGCCGGCTCATAGGTAAAGAACGCGAGCGGCAGACCGAACTTGTCGGAGGCCTCGGACTGCACCATGTCGAGCGGATGGCCGGCCGAATCGAAATACTTTTTCAAGATCCAGTGCTTCACCTGACCGCCGCGATTGGTGAAAACGATCCTGTAGAACTCATTTTCGACGGTGATGCCGGTCTCGATAGAAGCGGAGATCTGTGGCGTAGCCACGGAGGGCTGCGCGGACGCCGCAGCAGGTTGCGTCTGGCCCTGCGCGGACGGAGCGGCCGGGGCAGCGGGCTGCGTTTGCGATTGTGTCTGCGCAGGCGGTTGCTGCTCCGGCTTGGGCTTCATGAAAAAGTACTGGTAGCCGAAGATCGCGGCCATGGCAAGGAGCATGAAGGCCATGGTGGAGCGCATATCGCCGCCACCACCGCCGCGGCCGGACCCTTGCGTTTGGAGATTGGGATTCTGAATTTCGGGCAAAGGATACTTCCTGTCGTCGGTCAAGGGCGGCCAACCGGGCCGCCGCTTCTTCTATGGTAACGGTTGCTGGGGGAACGCACTCGACTTCGCGGACGGGAGCGGCGCCGGGGTGGGACCGGACCGGCACGGGGGCGGAACTGGATCCAGGCCTCCGCGGGCAAAGGGATGGCAGCGCAGCAGCCTCCAGGCGGCAAGCGCGCAGCCGCGCAGCGGGCCGTGCGTCGCGATGGCCGTGGCCGCGTACTCTGAGCATGTAGGCAGATACCTGCATCCGCCAGGGCTGATCGTATGCAGCGCTGGCGAAAGCCAGCGGCGATAGAAGGCGATGGTAGCAAGCAGGATGCGCCTCATATCCTCCAGCCTACGAGCACTGATCCCAATAAGCCAGACCCCCCGGGTTCCGGCCGCTCTCCTTATCGCTTCAACAATTCGGCCAAAGTGATTCCCATCATCTGAATACATTCCCCGTCCAGAAACTGCGAAGCATTCTTTTGGAAGAGCAGATTGCAGCTTGCGGCGAATTCTTCGTCGCGATCATTGAAAAACAGGTAAATCGGCACCCGAGGCAGGGCTGGAAGTTCATAGGTGAGCTGATAGGACGCCACCGTTGAAAAAGGCTTACCGCCCAGTCGGCGACAGCGCTCTTCAAGTTCCGCCAGCCGCCCGGAAAAATGTTGGGAGATACGCTTTTCCGCAGCGTTCATAAAGCCTGCAGCATGTGGAGCGGCATCCTTAATATCGTTGTAGGTGACCAGTTCGCCGCTGCCAGACACGGCTGTGGGGCAGCGCAAAAGATACTGACACAGAACCACGCTAACAGCGTGACGGGGTTTATTCCCAGAGGAATCGGCAATGGCTGCAGGCGTGATGGTGAACGGCGTATTGAAAAAATCTATCTCTACGGTTTTCCCGTCCACCCTGATACCAAGCAAATCAACTTTATCAGACCAGTCGCGGGCCGCGATGCGTTCCAGATAGTTCCTATATATTTTTTCAAATGCGGGCGCTTCCTGCATGGATATACTCCTTAAACTTAACCACAGAAATAACTCGAGAAAATATCCTCGCTTGATCTCTCCGTAAATTGCCTAGAGCAAAACCAGAGATGCTGTAACCCGAAGCCGCTGCACTTAAGTCGCCGCGACCCCAAGGAGCGGCGACCTTCAAAAAGAGCTGAATAGGGCACGCCTTCTTTGGTTTTGCCGTAGAGGCCGAGGTCATTCAAATGCTCTCTACGCTATTCTCGTATCGCTCTACCTCGTGCGGGCGTAACCGGGGCTCAATGCAGGTTTGCGGACAGCTTGGCCTCGCGCCGCCTCGGCCCTGGCCTGTTCCAGAATACGCACAACCTCTGCCTCAAGCTGCACAAATTCCATGGTGAGCACGTTACGCCGCGGATGGAAGATAAGATCGAAGCCCGCGGGCGCCAGATCGACGTGGCGGCGCAGAGCTTCGCGCATGCGGCGCTTGATGCGGTTGCGCTGGTGGGCCTGACCCAGCACTTTGCCGACGGTAAGGCCGATGCGAGGCGCGGCGGTAGCGCCGGCAGCCGTGCCCTCGAGCGTTTGCGGCGCCAGGAACCAGCTCATGGTCGCGGATTGCCGCTTGCGGCCGTTTGCGTAGGCTTGGCAGTAGTCGGCATGTTTGCGCAGGCGAACACCTGCCAACGATTGGGGTCTGGCGGGCTTGGAAGGAGGGTTCATGAGGAAGGTTCGATACGGAACGGCTGCACCGCGCAGCACATTCCGTTGCAAACAGGACCGCCCGGAGGGGCAGAACCGCCTGAAGGGGATCAGTCGCGGTGCCCGGCGCTGACGGACACGCGCTTGCGACCGGCGGCGCGGCGGCGGCTGAGCACGGCTGCGCCGCCCTTGGTCTTCATGCGTGCCCTGAACCCGTGTGTTTTCACACGGTGGCGGCGGTTGGGTTGAAATGTGCGCTTGGGCATGGTTACCCGCTCCTGTTTCTCAAAGAAAATCTCTGTCTTATCAGCAGCTTTGAGTATATCGCAGGCCGGGATTTGAATCCAGCGCTTGGCGCGGGCTCTCAAGATGTGGGAGCCCAGACAAGAAATGTAGGGCATCATGGATGAAAGCCAGATAAACAAAGAACGACGGACAGTCTCTGTCCTTCTCTTCGGTAACGCCTGGTAACCAACGCACGCAGTTTCACCATCCGTGGTGCAACTCTTTGCATGCGCAGAAAAGTTATGTGAAAGAGAGATTGCAACGGCCTCGAAATGTGCTACTATCGGGACCGTTCCAGAAATTTCGCGTGAGGCTTAGCGCGTACCTCGTTACGGTTTTTTTCAAGCGCCCCGGGGCCGACTCGTGAGGGGCGGACCAGCAGTCTACAGGCATTCGGTCGACGGAAACAAAATGGCGAGCAAGCTGGCTTGCTGCCAATAGAGAGAGCCGTTGCCTGAAAATCGAAAATTCCCGCTTGGCGCCCCGCCGGCGGAAATAGCAAGGATTGTACGATGGCATTCGCGACTTCGCCGGCGACGGCACTCAACCCCTGGCTCCAAATTCTCGCCGCGTTAGAGAAGAAGGTAATCCGTCAATCGTTCGAGACCTGGCTGAAGCCCACCCGCTTCAGTCATGCCGCAGGACGCACGCTCTATGTGCGCGTGCCTTCCCCGGAGTTCCAGCACATCGGCGACAGGTATGGAGATTTGATTCAGGAAGCGATCGATCTGCAAGCGCTCGAGTTTGACGACGTGAGCTTTGTGACCGCGGAGGAGGATCCCTCGATTCCGCCGCAGCGTAAGGACGGCGGCTTCGGTCCGGTGCCCTCGCACGCGCCTACTGCGCCGCCTCCCGCTCCATCGCGCACGCCGGAGCAGGGGCGCTTCGACTGGTCCACGGCGGCTCAGCTCAACTCGCGCTACACCTTCGATGCCTTCGTGATCGGCAACGGCAACCAGTTTGCTCGCGCCGCGGCTTTGGCGGTCGCCGAGCGCCCCTCGCGCGCCTACAATCCGCTCTTCCTGTATGGCGGCGTGGGCATGGGCAAGACCCACCTGATGCACGCCATCGGCCACGAGGTGAAGCGCCGCCAGCCTACGGTGAACATCTGCTACGTGTCGGCGGAGAAGTTCACCAACGAGATGATCAACTCCATTCGCAACGATCGCATGACCAGTTTTCGCGACCGCTTCCGCACCGTGGAAGTGCTGCTGGTAGACGATATTCAGTTCATCTCGCAGAAAGAACGCACGCAGGAGGAGTTCTTCCACACCTTCAACGCGCTGCACGAGAGCATGAAGCAGGTTGTGATTGCTTCGGATCGTCCGCCCAAGGAGCTGACGGAGATTGAGGAGCGGCTGCGCTCGCGCTTCGAGTGGGGATTGATCGCCGACATTCAGCCCCCCGACCTTGAAACCAAGGTGGCTATCCTGCAGAAGAAGGCGGAGAGCGAGCAGGTGCAATTGCCTACTGACGTGGCGCTTTTTATTGCCTCGAACGTGCGCACCAACGTGCGCGAGCTTGAGGGCGCGCTGGTGCGGCTGATCGCGTGGTGCCAGATGAACCGCATAGAGATCACGCTGGCCGCCACGCAGCAGTGCCTGAAGCAGTTCATCGACATGCAGGTGCGCAAGATCACCATTGAGGCGATTCAGCGAGCCGTTGCCGAGCAGTTTGGCATGAGGGTGAGCGACCTGAAGCAGAAGAACAACTCGCGCAACGTGGTGGTGCCGCGGCAGATCGCGATGTACCTGGCCAAGCAGATGACGGAAGCGAGCCTGCCGGAGATCGGGCGCCAGTTCGGCAACAAGCACCACACTACGGTGATGCACTCGATTGGCAAGATCGACGAGCAGCGCCGCACCGACAAGGACCTGCACCGCACCCTGAGCAAGCTGCAGGATTTGCTGAACTGCTAAGAACAGAGATCAGAGAACAGCGATCAGAGGTCAGCCGCCTGTGGCCGGTCATCACCGGTGCGCAGCATGTTCGACGAGCGAACTGCGATGAAGTCGCCAGACGACGTAATGGCCGATGAGCCAACCCGTGGCGCTGCCCACTAACACATCAGAGGGGAAGTGCTGCTGGCCCATCACGCGGGTGAGGCTTATGCCGGTTGCCGCCGAGTAGAGAGCAAATTGGGTCCAGTGCGAAGAGGTCTCGCCGGCGAGCGCAGACGCCGCGGACCAGGCGATGAGGCTGTGCGACGACGGGAAGGACGAGTCGACGCCGGCGCCCGATTGAAAGAAACGCCCCTGTGAGCCATCGACGCCGGGGCGTTCGCGCCAGAAGATCAGCTTCATGCCCTGCTCAACCACCACGCCATCCACCATTGCCTCTCCGCTCAGGATGCCGGCTTGGCGCGCGTGGTCGTTCTGCTCGAAGTGGCCGTAGCCATAGACTGCGGCCGGAGCGGCGATCCAGAGGCCGATGAGCGCGTTGGATGTGTCGATGTTCGCCTGGTTGAAATCGGGATTGCGCGAGACAACCCGCGTCATGGCGCGATGGTCGGTAGCGATGGCGGCGCCAGTGGCCAGCGCGAGAGGCGTGAGCCATTCGAGGTCGCGCGTGCGTAGACGGACCGGGCTCCTCCAGATGGTTCCCTGATCGTACAGAATGTCGCGCGGAGCGGCGCGCAGTGTGACATTGTCCCGGGCCGGCGCCTGGGGCTCGGGCGTGTCCGGAAGTGAAGCGCGTTCCGACGAATCTTGTCGCGGCGGGGTCTGCGCCCCGGCACACATTCCAGCGGCGAGCGGCAGAAGACAGTACAGGCAAGCGCATGGGATGTGGCGGCGCAAGAACTGTCCATGCGGAAAGGAACAGTCTTTGGCAAGCGAGGATGGCCGAGCTGGCACTTTCTTCATCATTGTGCAGCGCCTACCGGGCTGTCTCAGCTAGATAAATCTCCACGTAGTCGAGATAGTTTTGCGCGTATTCACGAATGAGAGCGCGGTCTTTTTCGCCGAGTTCGCGGCGGAGCTTGGCGGGAACGCCGGCCCAGAGGGTGCGCGGCGGAACGACGGTGCTTTCGGGAACCACGGAGCCGGCGGCAATGATCGAGCCCTCGCCAATGCGGCTGTTATTCAGGACCCGGGCCCCTATGCCGATAACACACATATCTTCAACCACGCAGCCGTGGACGGTGGCATGATGGCCAATAGTGACCCAGTCGCCCACAAAGACGGGATAGAGGTTGCGCTGGCCGTGGAGCACGGCGCAGTCCTGCACGTTGGAGCAGGAGCCGACGCGAATGGCGTTCACGTCGCCGCGCAGGACGGCGTTCATCCACACCGAGGAGCGCTCGCCCAGGATGACGTCGCCTAGGACCTGTGCGGAGGAGTCGATGTAGCAACTGGCAGGGATTTGGGGCGCATGGCCCTGAAAGGTTCGGATCATGAATTCCTCAGAGAAGAGTGTACGCGAGATGCGGAGCCAGGAGCCAGAACGGGATTGAGACCGGCCGCCAATGGTTCAGGAGCGCGTCGAGAGCGGGAGATGGCCGGCTAGCTATGACGGATTTCCAACATAAAGTGAACAAAATGATATGGAATTGCGCATTTGAGTAACAAATTCCGGTATCATGGAAGGAGTCTTGCAGGCTGGTTTGGAGGTGGGTACACTTGGCTGAGGTTCGCGTTCAGGAAGGCGAACCGCTGGAAAATGCGCTACGCCGGTTCAAGCGGAAGGTACAGACGGAGGACATCATCAAGGAAGTGAAACGTCACTCCTACTACCTGAAGCCCGGCGAGAAGCGACGCGTCAAGGCAGCTTTGGCGCGCAAGCGGAACCGTAAAAAGGCTCGTAAAGAGCAGGATTAACCCTTAACCCGCAGCGACAAAGGCCGTTCCTGCGGCTTTCGTTTGATGCGAACGGAAGCCGAGAAGCTCCCCGAGAGGAATGGGACGGCAAGGCGCGGCGGCGCAGTCGCAAGTGGCGATTCTCCGGTTTCTGTGGATCGAAGCCGTTGTGGCTTTTTTGCTCCTCAAAACAAAAGAGCCATCGGCGCGACTCTGAACTCCACAGATCGCTGAGAATCGCGAGAAATCGCCAGGCATGCAATTGGCATGCGGCGTGCTAGGCTGCCCAGCTTAACCAGGCAGTATGAACGATACCGCTCTATTTTTGTGCGGACCGGGCCCTTGTTGTGCATGACGAACGAGAGCAGGGAGCCGGAGCCGGCAAGCGTTCCAAATGGCCGAGTTCGGCGAGCGTCCCTGTTTAGGGGAAGCCGGCCAAAAATGGAATTCCAGGATCGAGTACTCAAGTGCACAGACTGCGGCGCCGAGTTTGTATTTACGGCCGGCGAGCAGGTCTTCTTCCACGACAAACAGTTTAAGAACGATCCCAAGCATTGCAAGCAGTGCAAGGCGAAGCGTGTGCGGGGAGCGCAGAGGGTGCGCCCCGAAACGCGCACCACCTGCTCAGAGTGCGGCGCGGAGACCACTGTCCCCTTCAAGCCGACGCAGGGCCGCCCGGTGCTGTGCCGGTCGTGCTTTCAGAAACAGGGAAAGGCGAAGCCGGCGCCGGAACCTACCGCAGCGCAGGACTGAACAGCAGGTCACCCCGGAACTTCGACGGAAAGCCTGCCGAGCGGACAAGCGTGGCCAGTTGCGCCCAATGACGCTGGCTGTGGAATAGCGCATGGGCCGCGATCTTTCTCCGGGAGACAGTTCGCTGTTCCGGAGGCACCCAATCGAAATTGAGCACGTAGGGGTCGCTCCAGGCTGCATCCGGAGCCGTGAACAGGTTGCGGAAGATTTCGACGGCCTGGAGATGAAGGTCGAAGAACGCGTCGAGCGGCCCGGCAGGCAGTTTTTCCCGGTCGATCACGGGCAGGCTCGCAAGACGCTGCGCCCAAAGCAGATCCACTACCCAAATGTGTCTGACAAACTCTTGTACGTTGTGCGTCCCGCCGATATCGCATGGCAGTTCGAGCAGAGCGGGGTTGACGTCGAGGTGCGTCTTCCAATAGTTGGCTGACTGCTCGTTCCAGGCCAGTAGTTCGTCCAGTGTGATTGCAACGCTCATGGTGACCTCCTTCGAGCCGCGGAGCGGGTCTGCGGCGCTTGATTTCTATTGAACAGGCCGAAGTGTGCGATGACCGATGTCGCGCCGGTAATACATTCCCTCAAAGGTTATCTCCGCTATCGCCTGGTATGCGCGCGCCAGGGCCTCGCCAAGTGAGTCCGCGGCAGCGGTGACGCCGAGAACGCGGCCGCCCGCAGTGAGCAATTGCCCGCCCACTTGAGTTGTGCCCGCGTGGAAGACCTGTACGCCTGGAACCTGCGTAGCGGCGGCGAGGCCGGTGATGGGGATGCCGGTTTTGTAACTGCCCGGATAGCCGCCGGAACTGGCCACGATGCAGGCTGAGGCGCCACGAGCCCAGCGAAGCGCAACCTCGGCAAGCCGGCCGTCGATGCAGGACTCCAACACGTCGACCAAATCGCTTTCCAGGCGTACCAGGATGGCTTGGGTTTCAGGATCTCCGAAGCGGGCGTTGAATTCCAGCACCTGCGGTCCGCGCGCGGTCATCATCAGGCCGCAGTAGAGCACGCCGCTGAAGGGAGCGCCTTCTTCGGCCATGCCCCGCACGGCAGGCTCGGCGATGTGGCGCAGAATCCACTCGATCATCGCGGGATCGAGCATGGAATCGGTGGAGTAGACGCCCATGCCCCCGGTGTTGGGGCCGGTGTCGCCCTCGCCGATGCGCTTGTGGTCCTGCGCGGGTACAAGCGGCGTCACGTGCTTGCCGTCGCTTAGGCAGAGAAAGCTGATCTCGTCGCCTTGAAGGAACTCCTCGATCACTACCTGGCGCTCCGCCTCGCCCAGCAGCGTGCCCGAGAACAGCCCCTGCGCAGCCTCAACTGCGGTACTGCGCGAGGGGCAGATGATGACGCCCTTGCCCGCCGCCAGCCCGTCGGCTTTGACCACGATCGGCGGATGAAATATTTCGCTGGCTTTTTCGACCTCGGCCGCAGTGGTGCAGACGGCGTAGTTGGGGGTGGGGATGTTGTGGCGATGCAGAAACTGCTTGGCGAAGCCTTTGCTGGTTTCGAGCATGGCCGCGGCGCGCGTGGGACCGAAGACGCGCAGGCCGCGCTTCTGCAGCGCATCGACGACGCCGAGCGAAAGCGGCAGCTCCGGCCCGACGATGATCAGGGCCGGCTGCTCGGCCTCGGCCAGGCGGACCATGGCGGCCACGTCTTTGAGGTCGACGGGGACGCAGCGCGCGATTTGGGCCATGCCGCCGTTACCCGGCGCGCAAACCACCCGCGTGACGCGCGGGCTGCGCGCCGCGGCCCATGCCAGCGCGTGTTCGCGGCCTCCGGAACCAAGGATCAAGACTTTCATTGTTGCCGTCCTCTCTCAAATCTAATCCAAAACCAGAAAAACAATGGTCGGCAATGGGGGCGGGGAAAGTCAAACGGCGAGCCGCTCTCGAGAGCGCCGTCCCTACGGGACTGTTGAGCATCGGCAGACCGATAGCCCTACGTTGAAGCGCGGGACTGACAAATTCGCCGCGGCGAACGCCTCTGGTGCGGTTGCCACCGTGGTTACACCTATACTGAGTCGTGGTGGAAACCCGCATCAAGCCGTACTACCAGCAGCAGGCCGAAAAGACGCGGCGCGAGGAACAGCGGCGCGTTTACCGGCGCAACCAGCTGTTCGGGCTGCTGCTGGTGGCGGCAGCGATCTGCATTTGGTGGCTCGTGCATACCAATCCCAGGTGGATCTTTCCGCCGGGATGGTGGCGGCTATGAGCTCTGTTCACGGCGGCACTGAAGGCGCGCCGGAGGCGCAGCGTTTGTTAGCCCTGCGCTTCAGCGTGGGGAAGCTGGCAGTCATTCTGCTCGGCCCCACAGGCAGCGGGAAGACGGCTCTGTCGTTGGCGCTGGGCGAGCGGTTTGGCGGCGAGATTGTCAGTTGCGACTCGGTGGCCGTTTACTGCGGCATGGAGCTGGGCACGGCCAAACCAACCATCGCAGAGCGGGCGCGGGTGCCGCACCATTTGATCGATGTGACCACGCCGGACCGGCCGTTCACGGCGGGTGAGTACAGCAGACTTGCCCGAAAGGCCCTCCAGGAGATCGCGGCGCGTGAGCGCCTGCCGATTGTGACCGGCGGAACGGGGCTTTATCTGCGCGCTCTGACTGAGGGACTGTTCGCGGGGCCCGAGCGGCAGGAGCCGTTACGGGCAAGGCTCAGGTCCAGAGCGCAAAAGCGCGGAAGCGGATGGTTGCGGAAGCTGCTCGCGCGGCTCGATCCGGCAACGGCCGAGCGCATCCACGCCAATGACACGCCCAAGCTGACTCGTGCGATCGAAGTGTGTTTGGCCGCGCGGAGGCCGATGTCGGAGCTGATGGGGCGCGATCCGCTCACGGGGTTCCGGCTGCTTCGCATCGGGCTGAATCCGCCGCGACAGCAGCTTTACTTGAGGCTCAACCAGCGCTGTGCAGCGATGTTTGCGGCGGGACTGGTGGAGGAGACGCGGGGATTATTGGAGCGATACGGGACGGTGAAGGCGCTCGACTCGCTGGGATATAGACAAGCACGCAGCGTGCTGCATGGGTCAATGAGCGTGGCAGACGCGGTCAAGGCCGCGCAACAGGGGCACCGCAACTACGCCAAGCGGCAGATGACGTGGTTCCGTCGCGAGCCGGAGGTGCACTGGATTGCTGGCTTCGGCGACGATGCGGAGACAGTGCGCGCGGCCGTGGGGCTGGCGGAGAGCGCACTCGCGGCGAGTCCAACTCTTTAGCAGGTCGAAACGCGACAGGCAATTTAGACTAAGCATGGTAACGCGGCAGTCACGCAGCAAAACGCGCGCGGAATGGAGATCCCCTTGGCAGAGACGAATGCAGAGACGATTTACGACGTAGCGGTGATTGGCGGAGGGCCGGCGGGGTATACGGCGGCGATTCGCGGGGCGGAGTACGGGCTGAAAATCGCCTTAATCGACGCCAGCCCCAAGCTGGGCGGCACGTGCCTCCATGTGGGCTGCATTCCCACCAAGGCGCTCTTGTTCAACGCCGAAATCTGGGACCACCTGAAGCAAGCGGCCGAGTACGGCATTACGGGAATCGGAACGCCGGCGCTCGATTGGTCCGCGGTGCTCACGCGCAAAAACGCGATTATCAGTAGGCACGTGAAGGGCCTCGAGTTCTTGATGAAGAAGCACAGGATTGCGGTTTTTTCTGGCTTTGGAAGACTCTCGGGGCCAGCGAAAGATGGAGTGCACACGGTGGATGTGGACGCGAGCGGCGTGAAAAGCGCGGTGAAGGCAAAGAACGTGATTGTCGCTACGGGGTCGGAGGCCAAGATGCTGCCGGGACTGAAGGCGGACGCCACCATCCTGACCAATGTCGAAGTTTTGTCGCTTGACGCGCCGCCCAAGTCACTGGTTGTGATCGGAGCGGGCGCGGTGGGCGTGGAGTTCGCGTCGATCTTCCGCAGTTTCGGGACCGAGGTAACGATTCTGGAGTTTTTGCCGCGCGTGGTTCCTGTGGAGGACGAGGAGATTTCAAAGGAGCTGGCGCGAGTATTCAAGAAGCGCGGCATCAACGTAAACACCGGCGCAAAGGTTGAGAAGGTGGAGAAGACTGAGAACGGCGTGCGCGTGAGCTATACAGATGCGAATGGAAACGCGCAGGTGAATGAAGCCGAGAAGGTGCTGGTGGCTGTGGGGCGCGCAGGTCGAACTGCAGACATTGGCCTGGAAAAGACGAAGGTTGAGCTGGAGCGCGGGCTGGTGAAGGTTGGTGAAGCGCAGGAGACGGCCGAGCCGGGCGTGTTTGCCATTGGAGACATTGTGGCCGGGCTGCCGCAACTGGCGCACGTAGGCGCGATGAGCGGCATGGTGGCCATGGCGAAGATTGCCGGGCGCAAGTACAGGCCGGTGCGGCACGATCGCATTCCCAGCTGCACGTACACCGAGCCGCAGATCGGCTCGGCAGGGCTGACCGAAGCGCAGGCCAAAGAAAAGGGATTCGAAATCAAGGTGGGCAAGTTTCCGTTTGCGGGCAACTCCAAGGCAACGATCGTGGGCAGCCACGACGGCTTTGTGAAAATCGTGGCTGACGCCAAGTACGGCGAGATTTTGGGCGTCCACATCATCGGGCCGCAGGCGACAGAGACGATTGCCGAAGCCGTCGCGGTGATGGAGCTCGAAGGAACCGTGGAGGAGATGATGTTTGCCATTCACGCGCATCCCACGCTGAGCGAAGCCATGCTTGACGGCTACGCCGCGGTGGAGGGGATGGCGATTAACGCGTGAAACAGCGAAATTAGCGGAGCCGGCCTCTCTTGCGAAAATGGCTCTAAGCACTGTATAAATCGCTTTCGATTGGATTCCATCATGCTTCAAAAATCCTTCTTCGGCCATAGCCCGCTCGGGTTTCATCGTGTCGCCTATACGGAATGGGGGCAAGCTTCCTCGCGCCCGCCGGTTATCTGCGTACATGGCCTCACGCGCAACGGGCGCGATTTCGACCATCTCGCGGCGGCATTACAGGTTGAACGGCATTTATTCTGCCCCGATATCGCCGGACGCGGCCAGAGTGACTGGCTGGGCGACCCCGCACTTTACGCTTATCCGCAATATATAAGTGACATGACTGCGCTCTTTGCGCGTGCCGGCGGTGAGCAGGTTGACTGGGTTGGCACCTCGATGGGCGGGATTCTCGGCATGCTGCTGGCAGCTGATACGAATTCGCCGATCCGCCGCCTTGTCGTCAACGATGTCGGGCCTTTTATTTCGCTCGAAGCTCTGAAGCGCATCGGCAGTTATGTCAACCAGTTTGTGGAATTCGACGATCTTGCCGCTGCCGAGCGTTATATGCGGCAAATCTATGCACCCTTCGGCATCGAGGACGATGAAGACTGGCGCCGCCTGACGGAACACAGCGTACGCACGCTGCCCAACGGCAAGCTTGGTTCCCACTATGATCAGGCGATCGGGCGCGCGTTCCTGAATCTTGAGAAGGGTGTCGATTTATGGGGTGTGTATGACCGCATCCGCTGTCCAATGCTGCTGCTGCGCGGCGCGCAATCCGATGTTCTGTCGAGCGGCATTGCTCTTGAAATGACGCAGCGCGGCCCCAAGCCACGTCTGATTGAATTTCCCAATACCGGCCACGCGCCCGCACTGATTGACCCGGCGCAGATCGGTGTGATCGAAGAGTTTTTGCGCCCGTAGACGGGGGCGAAGCGCTATAGCATTTTCGGAATGAGTGTAGACCGAAAGACGCCCTTCAAGTGACTTTTTCCTCAAGAAAAAGCCACTTTGCACGCTTCTTGAAAAGTCTACGTTGATTCCGAAAATGCCGTAGAGTGAGCCGTTTCCCATCTTCGGTCTAAATTGCCCTCTATTCGCCGGCAATTGCTGAGCGCGTCGACTCACTTAAGCTTCTCTTCAGGTATTGCCGCGTTCTCCGCGATCCGACAGCTCGCCCGGAAACCACGAGTCATGGGATTCGTTGCAAGTTCCGGCTGGCTCATTTGCTGTGACCTCAGGCGCATGCCCGGCGCGTTCCCTTTCAATCATCAGATCAAGGAAGATCTGAATCACATCGGCTTGATCGCTCGCAAGAACGGGGAAGTTGGGTTGAATTGCCATTTTGCACCTCCGGCCAGAATGTTTTGTCCTGTTCGTGCCACTCTTCCCGTCTTTCAGAAGGCTCAGGACACCTTGGATAAGGCAATTCGTCTGCCGAATGTCGCATCGCAATGGGCATTCAATGCAAGGTTGTAAATAAAGAGCTTAAGGTCGAACTCGCCTCCGCGAAGCCGTGTCATTTGGCAACCGTGACGAAGCCGTGCCGCCGAAATATCGTCTCGATGACGAGTTTTCGTCTGCGAAGGCTGAGGCCTGCGGCTCTCGCGAATAAGGAGCCGCGAGAATTGGCTGTGGCGCGGCGGGGGGGTGGCGGTTAACGCGTAAGCATTTGCGCCGGAGAACAGACTCGCGTTCGAAACTGGTTGGCCGTCAAAAAGCCGCCGAATCGAAGAGTTACTTCCGGATTGGCGGTCATCCAGGCACAATTCCGAGAGGCGCACAGCGACTTATGTGTTCGGACTGCCACTACCCAACCGTTTTGGGGTGATTGGCGCAAACATGGGACATAAACTCTTTGTCGAGCTGCAGCCCGAGGTTGAGTTTCATTTCTTCAAAAGATGTGCCGGTGGGCGCATTCGAAGGTTCGAACCGCCAGCCACATTCGGAGCAACCAAATCCCCCAAAACCCGGTTGCTCGATCCATACCATATTCCGCCTCATGGGCGCCTCGGTCGCAGCGCCCCAACGAGCACCCGCATGCTGTCCAGGGACGAAATGTGCAGGTTCGCCATTGACGGCTCCTTTGGCGGCGGTGTCCTGCCTGATTGCAGCAGAAAACCGTCACCCAGTCTGGGGTGGCGGACGATTGATAGAAGTCTGGGCAAAGTTAACACGTGCAAGTTTGGATGGTCTGTAGGGAACCCAACATACATTGAACGGTTCTGTTCGCGCGAACGTCCGATCTTGCGCGCGTCGGGATATTTGCGCATTAGTCGTTTTGAAGCCAATGTGGGATACCCTACAGAGGCATCACGTCTGGACCCTATATAATCCTGCGCGTACCGCGAAAAAAGCTGAGTTTCTGTTTGGCACAGTAGGATGGGTGAGTTCATCGCCGCGTCCGGGAGGGTTTTAGGGTCTGATCTATGACACGCAGAGATCTCCAAATCGGGCAGTCCGGCGAGCGCAGGAGTCTCGCCGGGAAGTCCATCAGAAATACTGTTCTTCTATCCACCTCCGATAGCGACTTCAACTTGCTTCGTTCTCATCTCGAATACGTCGAACTGCCAAGCCATCTGGTCCTTCACGAGGCGGGAAGGATGGAATTTGCATATTTCCCGAACCGAGGTTTCATTTCTCTTGTAGTCGTAATGAAAGATGGAAGAACCGCCGAGGCCGGCATGGTTGGCAAAGAGGGCTTTACAGGAACGCCTGCGGCTGTCGGCCTGAACTGGAGCACGCTTCAAGCCGTGGTACAAATCACGGGGGATGGATTCCGGGTAGAGATTGGAGCTTTAGAAAACACTTTGGAATCCGCTCCATACCTGCGATTGATGTTGTGCCGCTATGCGGTCATTCACGGTTTGCATGTTGCACAGACAGCCGCGTGCAATCGGCTGCACAATGTTGAGCAGCGCCTTGCGCGGTGGTTGCTGATGACACAGGACAGAGAGGATTCAGGGTCGCTGCCCATCACTCATGACTTTCTCGCAACCATGCTGGGGACAGATAGACCCACCGTCAGCCTGGCAGCCGGTGCTTTGCAGAGGAAGAAGATCATCGAGTACACCCGTGGCGCAGTGAAGATCGTGAACCGCAAGAAACTTGAAGACTCCGCCTGCGAGTGCTATGGCGTTATCCGGCAGTACGATGGCGAGTTCGGCCTGAAATAAGTCCAGAAGTGAAGACTCGCCCTGTGCTTGATCGCGACTCGAAAACGTGTTGTCGATAAATCTCTGGTGCAAATCCCTATACGCCAACCGCTGTTCAATCCAAGTGGCCACGCATGCTCGTTGCTCACTCGCACGACATTCGGACGGCTCGGGGCAGGTTGTCGCCTACCCGGACATTGCTCTTCCGTTCGGTTCCCGAACTTTTCAATTGAAATTATTCTCTAAAGCTCCGTGGATTGGGTCGCGACCAGCGCTTTGGCTTTGGCGATGAAATCGGCCAACGGCATTGCGCCCTGGTCGCCTTTGCCGCGTGTGCGCACGCTGACGGAGCAGGCGCCTTCTTCCTTGTCGCCGAAGACAAGAATGTAGGGCGTTTTCTGGTTGGCGAAGTCGCGGATCTTGGCGTTCATCTTTTCGTTGCGCGCGTCGGTCTCCACGCGGAGGCCGGCGGCTTTAAGCTCGGCTTCGACCTTTTGGGCGTAGGCGGCGTGGCGCTCGCTGATGGGCACGAGGCCGGTTTGCACGGGCGCGAGCCAGAGCGGGAAGGCTCCGGCGTAGTGCTCGATGAGGACGCCGAAGAAACGCTCGACAGAGCCGAAGAGCGCGCGGTGCACCATCACGGGCTGGTGGCGCTCGCCGTCCTCGGCCACGTATTCGAGCTCGAAGCGCGCGGGAAGGTTGAAGTCGAATTGAACCGTCGATAGCTGCCACAGGCGGCCCAGCACGTCGACCAGCTTGACGTCAATCTTGGGGCCGTAGAAGGCGGCTTCGCCGGGGATGGTCTTGTAAGCAATGCCCTTCGACTTGAGCACGTTGTCGAGGGAGCGAATGGC
>Ga0326727_10006668_pt1 | contig 31382 bp, 44 predicted proteins | sample MB2enrmetagenome_FD_207643 | JGI IMG/M metagenome (GOLD analysis project Ga0326727, IMG submission 207643) | Lab enriched peat soil microbial communities from McLean, Ithaca, NY, United States - MB29MY | ecosystem: Environmental > Terrestrial > Soil > Wetlands > Peat | place: USA: New York...
CCGACAGAGCAGGAGAAGAAGTCGCACTCTGCACGGCGATATTGGTGACCAGGCTGAAATTCAGTTTAACCGAATCTGAGGTGCTGGACTGCACCGATATCGTGGTGGAAAGCCGTCTGGTTAGGGCGAGGGCAGGGCTGGAAACCGCGCTCTGGATTAATATTGAAGTGGTCAAGGCTCGGTAATCTGCTAAGACCGGGGCGGAAACGGCGCTTTGGACTGCAATGCTGGTGGTGAGGGGCCTGGTGATAGCCAGGGCCGGCGATCCCACGGCAGAAGCAACTTGAATGGCGGTGGCCAGGGTCCGGGTCACCGCCAGGGTAACTCCTAATGATTGCAGGTAGGTATCTCCACCGCCGAAGAGAATCCCGCTCCCATAAGTGATAAAAGGGCCGACGCTGGTGACCACCGAGATGGATGTAGATAACGGCCTGGTTACTGCTAAAGAAGGAGATGAGGTGGCACTGGTTACCGCAATCGAAGAAGTAAGAGGCCGCGTAACATTAAGGGTGACCCCTAATGATTGAAGATAGGTATCCCCCCCGCCAAATACGACCCCGCTCCCATAAGTGATAAAAGGGCCGGTCGAAGTTTTTACCGAAATATTGGTGGTGAGGTTATAAGTTGCCATTATAATGCCACAGCCACCCTTTGATCTCGAAAATCTACATAAATGACAGTCGGGGGTACGAGAATAACCCCGAGATCCACGGTTGAAGTCTGGCTCACAACCTGAATATTCGTTTTTAAATAGATATATCCGGTGGCTATCCATGGTGCAGAAGTAGAAGAGGTCACCTGGATGGCGGTGGCCAGATTGCGGATCACAGCCAGCAGCGGGGTCGAAGTGCTGGTAGCCACCCCAATGGCGGTAACAAGGCTTTTTATAACATTCAGAATAGGAATTGAGGTTTGGGACTGAACCTGGATTGCCGTGGTCTGAGGACGGATGACATCTAAAACCGGAGAAGAAACGGCGGATGTTACTGATATCGTAGTGCTTAGAGGTTTGCTGACTGTGAGGTTGGGGGTACTGGTCGTTGAAGACGCGGCTATGGCCGTGGAAAACGGACGGGTCACAGCTATCAAAGGGGTGCTGGTGCTGGTCCCTACCGCCAGAGCGGAGGACAGCCGGCGGATGACCGCCAGGATCGGGCCCCCGGTGGCAGAATATACCTGGATCGCCGTGGTCAGGACAAGGCCGCAGACCAAGGTCACCGTGTTGGAAGTGGCGCTGGTTATTTGGATCGCCGTACCCAATGGTCTGGTCACCCCCAATGCCGGGGAGGAAACTGCGCTGGCTACTCCAATGGCAGTAATTAGTTTCCACAAGAAACCCAAGGTGGGGGAGGAAACAGCGCTGGCAACGCTAATTGCAGTGGTGAGTTGCCAGGTCTGGGTATATCTATAAGTTTGCTCCCGGATTGCATCAATCGTGGCATCAGAAAGTAAGGCGTTGGCCACAACCATTTCATCAAGCCAGCCGGTATATGGGGAGATATTATACCCACTGTCTGTCCCTATTCTAAAACTACCGCCGCTTGAAGTGCTTATATTTATAGCACCTACGCTGGTAGAGTAATCGCTTGCCGTTCCGGTGGCTTGATTATAAAATCTTACAGTTAATAATTTGTTGGCAATATCTATGACGCAAGCAATGTGATAAATCCCACAAGGCGAGAGAATAAACCCTGTATCATAATTAACTCCACCTTGGTTGGCGTTATAAATTGTACCATCAGAAAAGATTAGATGACCAAGATTATTGATAAATAACCCTAATTGATAACCATTGCCACCACCACTCATAAAACTTTTAGACCATATCCAGGCGCAGTTGCCGCCTCCTCCCCCTGGTAGCGATTGGGGGATGACCCATCCACAAATGGCAACCTTGTTATCCGTGCAGGTGCTTTTTAGCGGGAAATGAGCAGAGAGGGCGGAATCGGCTATTTGGAAATAACCACCATTAATATATGCGGCAACTGCGCCTTGTTCCACGCCAAAGGGGTCGGCAGTCGGGGCCGTCCCCCCGGTGCTAAGACCATTCGCACCAGCTCCGCCAGACGCCGGGCTTGAATCTGTGGTCAATGCTGCTCCGGCTTCAAAATCCCACACAGCCTGAATGTTGGCATTGCCTGTGAAAACATTGCCGGGAGAAGCGGGAGCGTAGGCGCCGGTGTAGGTCTGACCGTTGATATTTGTGATTTCTTGAAGATTAAGAAGCCGATTAAAAGCTATTACTTGACACCAAGTTGATGCTACGGGGCCAAACTGAAAAGGAGAGGAATTAACTTGCAGAGCATTAGAGGCATTATAAAAAGTAACAGCCCGAGTCCCTGCAGTTTCATCGTAAATAAAAATATTTAAGATTTTGTTGACGCCATCTATAATAATAGTAAATACATAAGAATGACCCGCAATGATACTGCCATTCAAATTAACTGTTTCAGAAGAATTTCCAGAACCATATCCCCATAAGAATTGGAGTGCTGACCCGGAAGACCCCGTTTGCAGCACTATTCCTGATGGTCCACCACCAGTACATTTCCAAAACAACCAACTGTAAGCTCCAGGAAGTGATGGGAAATAAACCCAAAATCTGAATGTGGCTTGCTGGGTAGTATCGCCGCTTTTTAAAGGAAATCCAGAACATAGGTTGGCATCAGCAATAGACGCATAAAGAGGCGCCGCACTAAAAATTATGCCCGCCCCTAAAGCGTCCTCATAATTGGTGGTATCAGAGGTAGGAGTGCCGCCAATCCAACTGAGGGTATTGCCGTTTATTGAATCCGCGGTTAAGGCCCCCGGCTTAAAGAGCCAGAGAGCCTTGCAGGATGGGTCTGTGGAGAAATTGTTGGCCATAACCTGATCGAGTGGAGTGGATTGCTCCGCTCCACTCCTCCTCAGGCCGTCAGATTATTGAATCTGGACGGTATATTGTGAATCCAGCCACTCCACGGTGTCGCCTGAGCCCGGCGTCTGAGGAGTGCCCAAGGCTCCATAAAAGGCCAGAACGGTGTCCAGGGCCAGGAATGAATAGGTGATAGTGCCCCAGGTTCCGCTAGGCGTGGGCATCGTGATGGTGCCGCTGTTCTCGGCGATCTCTGCCGACCCGGTGACCGTGGCTCCATGCCAGGTGTTAAAGGCCTCCCTGGAATAGCCGTTGCCCGGCTCGGTGATATTCCCGCCGGCGTCAGTGGGCGTGGTGGTGGACAGGCCCACATTGACATTGGTGGGCTGGGGCAGGGTCGATACCGCATCATAGGGGGTCCCTTGAGCATTGGTGCAGGAAACGCCGCTGGTGGGGATATAGAGCGTTTCACCGCTAATGAATGATCCGGACTTTCCAGCAAGATAAAGGGTGCCGGAAGATCCCCAGGTCCCTCCCACGCTCAAAAGCGTCGCAGTGGCGCCGCTGGTGTGTCCGGTAACGGTCGTCCCCGGGGAAGGCTGGCTGCCGGTGCCGCCGGTATAGGCAATGCTCCACGATCCGGCGAATAGCCAGTTCAGGACGGTCTGCACGAAGCTGGTGAACATGGCCCCAGAGTTGATGCTGATCGTCACCTGGCCGGATGCCACTGTGGGAGTGTTGCCCTGGACGATGACCTTGGAAGCCGCCAAGGCGCCGTAGGCCAGCAGGTTGCCGCCGGTCAAGGCATCCATAATCCCCCAATAAGCCGCGGTGTCGCCGGTGACCCCACATTGCGGGAAGTTCACCTGGGCGTTTTGAGAGATGACCCGCCCTGAAGAGATTATCCCAAAATAGATGGGCTGGCGGGCATAGCTGGTATAGCCCACCTCTGTACCCCCGCCAGTAGGCCCCGGTGTGGCGCTAAACAGCGCCAAATAAAGAGGGCCCGGCGGGTTATAGCTGGTCGTCTTCAGGCAATGATCGAGGACTTTTTTCTCAAGATAATTCGTGATTTGTCCCATTTGACGATCCTCCGTTTAGCGAAACAGCCTTCCCTTCTGGAAAATGGCTTCTGCCTCGCGGTCAGGGTTAGGGGTGGTTCCCCAGGTGGTGGTGATCACTTGCGGGATTCCATTGTTCCAGCGCCAGAGAGAAGCCCCCTGCTGGCGGTCGGAGAGCCGCAATCGGCGCTCCGTTATGAGAATCAGATGGCCGCCGTGGGTTCCGATCACAAACCCTTTTTTGCTGCGCCACAGCGGGGTAGGCATCATGGAGAACTCGGCGAATTCCTGGGTAGGCACCGCCCCGCCGGCCAACTTCGCCGGCGTCTGGGCCCAGCACAGGGTTCCGGGGATGGCTCCCTCACCCACCTGCTCGATCTTCATCTTGTTGGGCTCTGTGCCCCTCAGGACCCAGGTGTGGTTAAGGGAGTTGACATAAACCCCTTCAGTGAAGGTGGCCACCAGGACCAGATCCTCAAGGAAGGGGGTATATTTGCGGGAAAACCAGCCGAAATCTCCGTATTCGTTAGGTTCCGAAAAATACAAATTTCGGCCAGCAACACCCCACATTCGACCATGGGCAAAGCAGAAGTGAACGAATGGGGGCGGAGGCATGATATTCAAACTTCTTAGAGGATTGAAATTTGGCACCTGTGAAGTTACTTGCCCAAGGAGGCTCACTTCGGCCTGAAAGAGGGGCCCGCCGTTTACTTGAGTTATCCAGCATAGAAAATCCTCCTCCAGGTTATTGAGCTGCAGGCCGGCAGCCTGGTCCTCAAACTCGATCTGAATGACTGGCCCGTTGCCGCTCTGGCCCCACTGGTTGACCCGGGTGTAGCAGAGATCGTACTTGCCCGGCGGCATATTCCCAGGACACAGGGAAACATCCGGGCCCACTCCCGGCATCGGCACTCCCCACGGCCCGATCCCGCCAGAAATCGTGTCATAAATTCCGTTATAAACGGCAGAACTTAAGTAAATCCAGTTATTTATCTGAGCATAATTCATTGCAGCATCCCCCACCTGGGCCAGGGGGATGATGATGCCGCTTTCCGGCTCGATCACGCTCAGGACGCCGTTAATAACGCCCATCATGACGCTTAGGCTTAATTCCGGGTTGGCGCATTCGCCGGCCAGGGAGTGGAGGTTGATCAGGGATGCCATCAGCTCATAGCCTTGAGCCCGCTTCACTATTCCGGTGTCATGAACATCGCAGTTTACCATGAAATGCGGCGTGATGTGCCGCTCCCGGTCTATCAGCGGTGCCGGCGGCTCCGGCAGGTTGTTCATGCCGTGAAAACCGTAAGCCATGACCGGTTTGGTCTTAGAAGTAGCCACGATACCACCTTCTGCCGGGACCTATTGGATCCTTGCCACCATGCCGCCGGGGTTTACAGTAACTTTTGGCGAAGAAATTCATCATTCCGATGTCCCCGCCGGGAGTTCCCCAAAGCCCCCAATCCAATTTCTGTTTCCAGTATTGCAGCGGCCGGGCATCGAAGTCCAAAATTTGATCCGTGATGAATTCATAATTTTGGATGACAAGTTTCGGGAAGATGACCCGGCGCACATAAGCCGGGGGGATGCAGTCAGGTGAGTCGGTTGGCCTCTTCACTACCGCGGGCAATCGATAGTACCAAAGTTGGAGAGCCTGGCTGGCTTTAGGATAAATTCCCAGGTAATTTTGCTGGCCTTCTATCGTCTGGCCCTGCACCGCCACCGCCACTTCATGCACATGCTCGGCAATCCGGCTATGGTCTCGGCCGCTTAATTCATCGATGTGGTGAAGGACGCGGACGTGGCGGGGATGGCCATCTTGATCAAACCATTCCACCCGCTCCAGCAGTTTATGGAAATTAGTCGGCATGGGCCAGAGCCACTGAGTGGTGTCCACATCCAGGGGCTCTGGAGTCACCAATTTCAAGGGAGCCAACTCATAGTCGGTGGCAAGCTCCAGGATGGCAGCGTTAATCCAATTCACCATAAACGGCTGCAAATTGGGAGATCGAATGATCTGGCCTAATTCGGCTTCCATCTGTTCCAATTTCATGGCGTCACCCTAGAGTTTCCTGCCGGACTTGGCCTCCTCAAAGTCCTGAGCCAAGCTACCTTTGTCTTTAAACTGGAGTTCGGCTTTCTCCATGGTAAGGCTGAAGGCGGAGGAATCCTGATCTGTTCTGATGGAAACGACTTTGCCGGTGACCAAAACTGAGACTTCAAGACCGACGGTGAGATCCTTGAAACCCTTGGGTTCCTTCATCCCGCTTTTGCCTTTGTAGAAATCGAAGCTGACCCGACGCTGCCAATCGTCAGCGATTTCCGGTGCTTTAGCTGTCTTAGCCATACCAGTCATCCTCCCAATCTTGGGCCTCCGCCTTCCAGGGAGGAGGCTTGGTAAAGTCGGTCCCGCATTTGGGGCATTCGGTGTCCCCATGCCGGTAGATGCGCGGGTCGGGACGGAAAATTAGACCGCACCGCCGATTCGGGCAATGGACTACCGAATCTTCCGGTTCCGTCACGCACATGGTTTAGCCTGCGGCCGGCGCCGCCGGTTGGGCCGGAGTGGGGTTCACCATGGGTTTGCTGGCTGCCCTGCCCCTGCCGCCTTTGGCACCTGCTTTGCGTCCACCAGGTTTCCGGCCTCTGGCAGGAGATTTGGCCTTCTCCGGCTCTTTCGGGGTGGCCACTAAATCACCGGCTACCCTGGGCATCCCCGGCGGTGGGGTGGGCTCTTGACGATAGAAGTCCGGCTTGGCCGCCTTAGCTGCAATGGCCTCGGCCTGGCGCCGTTCATTCAATCCGATGATGGCCGCGGTCATAACCGGGCCCGGCTTACAACATTGGTAGATCACCGCTTCATCGGTAACCGGGGTGCCATCTTCCAGTTCGGGCCAGCCGTTGGCGTCAAACATGATCTTCTGGATTTTCTCGCCCTCGATTTCATGGCGACGGGCAAACCATTCCAGGACTTCATCAAGGAGCCATTTAAACTCCGGGATGATCATGGGATTGCCTTCCCGGTCCCGGGTGGTGAAGATCAGGGTGATCTCCTCCTCACTGTTGAAAGGCAACAGATCGCCGTGGCAGAAAGAGCCGTTGGGCAGCTTGGCGACCTTGCCGCCCTGCTGAATCCAATTCCCGTTTTCGTCCTGCTTGCCGGAGACGACCCACACTTGCTCCACTTCAACTAGGGCGCCTTCCCGAGTAAATAAAATCGCAGTCATAAAATTCCCCTTTATTGGTAGATTGTCATAAACGGATAAAAATTATTCCAGAAATATTCCGAAAGAGGCATCCCTTTATTATTCCAGGGTTTATCCGGTCCACAGTAATGAATAATCTCTTTTTCGGCATTAGGTTTATAAGCAGTTAATTGAATATTGTATTTAGATGGTAATTTCTTAATAAGACCGTGCATAATGACATTTATAACGTCCTGATCCGCCCAGGTTAATTTGTCGTAATTCCTTTTTGCCCAATCAAACAGTTTTGATTCTATGTGGTCCTCCCTGCATTTATTAAGATTTATAACCATTACCCCAGCGTTGAAATAATCGCTATTTACTGGAAATTGTAGTTTCTGTTTGACCTCATTCAAAACCGTCCCAACTTCCTTTACGGTATCTATGACCATTCCAGCATAATAATTATCTATATTTGTATTAAATAATCCCTCAATGTCACCGAGAACTATCATATCGCTATCAAGGTAAATCACTTTGTCAAGGCCATCTAATAAAGAAAACAGTTTGAAGCGGAAATATGATTCTATTGGAATGTGGTTGCATTTTGGCAATCCTTTAAAATTGTCAATATCAATAGATATAATATTAATAGAACAATCCTTTATGGCCTTCAAGCCATTGAATTTCTCTTTAACTGTTTGGGATAATCCTCCTGTTAAAATATAAAAGTCAAATTCCGTTTCCTCTTGGGAATTATTTAAAACCGATGCGATGGTCGTCGCACAATACGGGGCAAACCTTTCATCGGTTATTAGGGCTATGGGAATTTTCACAATTTATTCCACTTTGACCGACCAGATGGTATCGGGCCCAGCCTCAACCCGATCCATCCCGAAAAATTTATTGAGGGCCTGCCGGACTCCAGGACATTGCGGATGGTCCAGATCATGGCCGCTGATTAGTTTTTTGGCCCGGGGAGCCCAAGCTTTCAGGTCAGCCATGACACTATTGAAATCATGATTCCCGTCGATGAACACCATGTCCACCAGGGGCGGCACGATGTCGCTGGCGGCAACCTCCAAGCTCGTCTTCTTGATGGCTGTCAGTTGCGGAAAGTGGCAACAGTTTTTAAGAAATTCTCTGAAGAAGCTATCGCCTGGCTTGTAGCCGACAAGATGGAGGTCCTTGTCAAACATACAGCCGCCTTCAAAAATAAAGGGGTCAATGGCATAGACCTTTCCCTGGTCACCGTTACAACCGGAGCACAAGGCAAACGTGCTGCGGCCCTGCAAGCTGCCGATTTCCACTACCGACTTCATTTCTTTGGCGGTCTCATAGAGCCAGTAAAGTTCCGCCCGGGACATGCGGCCCGGAATCATGGCGGCATCGGAAACAGGATTGCGCGGATAGATCGCCCCGTAAATTTCCCGCATGAGGCCCGCCACCTGCCATTTGTCAATAACCTCATGGAGTTCTTCGATTTTCCTTTCAATCGGGAAGAGGTATTGATGGTAAAAGAAGCCGCCGCCGTCCCGGTAGTTTTTGGCCAGCAAATCCCGGATATTGACATATTTCAGGCCGTATTTCGCAATATTGCGGCTGAGAACGTAATCATCAATGAGGTGCGAGGTTTCGATGACCCCGCTTGTCCTCTCCGTCACGGTGGGATTTATGTTGGCAACGGCCTCTGCCGGCGTGAGGTCATCTACCGGCTTCCAGAGTTCGATGCAGAGATCGCTGGCCAGGGCCAGCCAGTTGCCCGAACCGATATGCCTCCCGTCCCGATGGAAGAACCTATCTGTCTTCCATCGGGTGGGGGCAAAGTCAGAGCCGAAATGCGCCACGGTGTCTCGGGGCAGGAGCAGGGTCAGGTCCGGCGTATCCGGGTGAACCAGCGTATCGGAGTCGATGTAGATGTTCCAATCGTTCTCCATCTGCTGGGCCAGTTCATAGACCTGCATCTTTTCATAAGTGACCGGCCACTCGGGAAACTTCCGTTCCCTGATGACATGGAAATCCGCTCCAATCTTCCGGGCGTAAGCCTGGATCAAGGGATAGGTGAGCGAAGTCATTTCCGGCGAGTAGTCGTTCACATTGAGCGTGAAGATAGTTTTTTTGACCCGTTTCTGCCACATAGGAAGCCTATTGCCCGATCACCATGAGGTCCAGAGAAGCAGTTGGGCATACGCCGGTAATTTCCACCAACTGGCCAACGCCAGCCACGCCGGAAAGAGGGTGGGTATGGTTGGCCATCACATCGCCCGTCACAACTTTGTTGGCCAGATTGCCGGTGGCGACGGTGTTCTGGACGCCACTATCGGTCCCGGCACCCGTAATATTCGCATCGTTGGCGTTAACCTTCACCAAATTGGCACCGTTCACACCCACAGCATCGTTGGCAGCAATGGTCCCGCCGCCTTTGACGAACAGGTTATGGGCATGGGGATCCACGGTTATGGCCGGGGCTGCCAGGTTGCCTGTGGGGGTCCCGGCAGTGTTCGCCCCCACTGTCAAGGTCCCAGCGGTGGGTGCCTCGTAGATGCGGATGGTGTAGTTGGTTTTGTCGAATTTATAGATGTACCCGTCCCCAGGGGTCGGGGTGATGATAATTCGCTTAATTTCTTTCTTGAACTCCCCCAATAATCCCATGGCCGGAAGAGGGATACCACCGGCCGGATAATCATTGGTGCCATCCCCAAAGGCAATATTGGGGAAACTCACATTTAGCATCCCCGGAGGATTGTAATAATCCTCTGGAATCAGCGTAACGGTCACATCGGCCGCAGTCAGGTTTCGAGGCATGGTGATTCTCCTTAAAGGGGCCCCGGAGCATCCCGGGACCCCACTCTTTCAGTTGAAACCCGCTTTTAGTCGCCGCCCACGACGGCCAGCCTGTTGGTGCCGTCCTGGATGGAGGCTTTCACCGGAGTCCGGTTTACCAGTTGGGGCATATCCGCCTCGGCCTCAGCCCGGTTGTGCCAAGCGAAGAACGGCCAGTAGGTGCCATAGGTCGAAGTGGTAAGGGCCGTAACCTCGATGGCCACCTGATCGCCAGGCACCAGGTCCGCCACTCCTCTGATGAAGAGCCCCTGGTAGGGATACACCGCCTCGACCGGCATATTGTCCACGTCACAGATGTACTCGAAGCCCACCGCGTCACCATTCGCCGGAGCGATGGTGGCCAGCAGAACCTTGTAAGCCTGGTAGCGGTGCCCATAATAATGGGCAACCACATCGATGTCGTGAGCGTTATACTTGGCCAGCATGTCGTTCAGCGCGGCGATGGATCCAGCCAGGGTGGTGACCGGAGTACCAGGGCTCAGTCTTTGGTTCCCATAACCGGTGTTATCCGAGCTATGGAAGGTATTGGCGCCTGACGTGGACTCATCAGAGATATGCGCCGTAAAGGCGGTGATGAGCAGGTTGATCTGGGCCATCAAAGTGGCCAGGGTGGTCACCGGGGTAGATGGGGTTAAGGTCGCGGAGAAGTTCGTGGTATCCGCTACTTTGTGGATAACCGCGTCGGCCGCGTGAGCGATCATCGCCGTCATCAGATTGTTGCACAGATCGAGGGCGGTCGCCAGATCCACGCAGGTCATCCCGTGGGGATAGCGGTAGAGCCCAAACTGCCCCGGAACGGTGAGGACGAACGCAACGGCGGGCAGGTAGCCGAAGCGATCCACCGTCATCGGCTCCTTCACGGTCTTGATCATACCGGAAACCAATCCCAACCCAGCGCTGAGAGCGGCAGCCGACCCTTGGCCATAATCCGAATTGGCGAAATCAATGATCTCGCGGTCGTAAGTTCCATATCCATTACCCATAATTATTTACCTCCTGCAGATTTCAGTTCCTGTTTAAGTTTCATATTCTCCAAGGCAAGGCGCTCAAGGTCCCGGGCATAGACATCTCGAAGTCTTTTACCGGAGAAATGGCTTCCGATAACCAATTCGAGATTTTCCGGTCCATTCTCAGCGCGCTTCCCATTTTTATGATGAACGCTCTCCCATGGTTCCAGAGGGCGCCCCAACATACGCTCCATGACCAAGCGGTGCTGGAGGTATCCCAGGTCATGTCAACCCTTATAAGCTATTGATTTGTATGATTTTTGCCTTGCCCGCATCGGGCACGTCCCACACGGAGCCGAAACCGAGTATCCCATACCACGCCACCGCCTTGGCCCGGCCAAAATCGCTCTGGTAGTTGTTGTCCAGGCGCAGATGCGGGGCCTCCGCCTCAAGGCGGGCCACGGCTTCATCCCCGAACACCACGGCCTGCCCCAGGTAAGGGGAGGTCCCGGCGATATTGGAGAAGGCCAGTGGCCGGTTGCACACCACCCAGCGGATCAATTCGGTGGCGCCCATTTCCCGTTTGAAAACGAAGTCGCCCTTGGACAGGTACTTGTGCCATTCCTGCCAGTAGCGGTCGTTTTTCATGGAGCGGTAGTTCTTGTTGGCGGTGATCCCCACGAAATGCTCACCTTCAAACGGCGGGACGTACAGGGTGTCCACCAGATAGTCGGAAATCTGGGTGCAGTGATCGAAGGTCATCCCGGCGCTGGCTACAGCAGCGGCAGTCCCGGTGGTGCTGAAGGTGCTGGTGGTCAACCCGGTGGGGGTGAACACAACCTTGACGGCGGTGGAATCCAGGAAGGCCTGAGCGGTTGCGGTATCCAGCGCCTCCTCCATCTGTGTCTTGAGCAACATTTGGAGCTGCTCGGAGGGCTTGAAATAGCTCAACTGCTCGGCCAGGTTGGTAAATTCCACGCCTTCGCCGTATTCCACCACGGGGATCTGACGGTTGCCGTAGGCCGGCTTCCGGATGGGAATCCGGTTGGTTTCCTGCAGCACCGAGGACGGGCTGTTGGGCAGCCGCTCGATGTGCATTATGTTAATATATTGACCGGCATTGGCTTTGAACCCAATGCCATAGTCCCGGCCAAAGGGCGCCACAATGCAGGCTCCGGCCGCGACCTTCCTGAGCTTTTTGCTCAACTGCCAGTTCTTATAGATGCCTACTGCGGCATCCCATTCCCAATTAAAAGGCATAGCTCGCCTCCTTATTCATCAAGGGAGACAGGCTCGCTAAAGAATTCTGCGCCCTCGCGCTTCTTCAAAATCTTCCCTCAGAGAGCCTGGTGTCTCCTCTTCAGGTTTAGGTTTCGGTTTCAAACCCCCGCCCTTACCTAAGGGCTGGTTTAGCTCTTGGGCCTTCTTGGCAGCCGCCTCTTTCTCGGCTTCACTGAGGGCCACCTTGCCGGTGCGGGTGCGGACGTAATTTACCATCCACTCCCCCACTTCCTTGGTGAAACCCTTCCCCGTTAAATTATCAGGGAGTTTGTTAGAAGCCGCTTCAAAGAGGTCAATATCAGCCGAATCTGCATCATTGAGATTTAGGCCGGCTTCCAGGCCATAGGCCACTGCCTTATTCCAGGCCGTTTCTCTTGCAGTTCTCAGGTCCTCTTCCTGCCGGTCTTTATCGCGGGCCGTCAGTTGTTTCTTCACCTCCTGCTCTATAACAGTCCCAATATCCGCTTCCCTTTGGCTTGCACTGATTCCCAAATCCATCATGGTCTCATCCATCTCGGCCATGAGAGCGATAAGGTCCTTCTTATAGGTGGGGTCGGTGGTATCCAGGGCCCACATCCGTTCCAAAAAGGATTCCCTGAGTTCGACGCGCCGGGTCCTGAGTTCTTCCTTACTCAGTTTCGGCGGTTTTTCGGCAGGCGGTTTTTCTTCGACTTTTTCCGGGGGCTTTTCCCGCGCTCTCGCCAGTTCGGCCTCGGCTGCTTCCCGCTTCCGCTTTTCTTCGGCGGCCGCGGTGGTGGCCTCGTGCATCTTGCGCTCGGCCTCGGTTTCAGCCTTTTCTGCCTCTTCCTGGGAGGCATACTTAAACTTGGGCTTTACCTCCTCCTCTTTCTTCTCAGGAGGCTTTCCTTCTTCCCCTGGAGGTTTGGCCGCAGCGGCAGCTTCCGCTTCCGCTGCTTCCCGGGCGGCTTTTTCTTCATCTGTTTCGCCGCCGGCGGGAGCTCCCTCTTCGAGGTTGGGATGACCGCCCAACAGCATAGAGTCGGTAACTTCCCGGCGATTATCCAGGTCCTCCGCCAGGCTGTCGCCTTTGGGGCCATACTGGACTTCCGGGTCTCCTCCCGGTTTTTCTTCTTTGCCTGCCATGGGTTACGCTCCATCCCCGCCGGGTGTCCTTGCGGGCCGCCGGGTCGTTTTTATGCCAAGGGTGGTATCCCTAATGGGGCACCCTAAGTCTCTTTATTAACAATATTGTAAAGCTGCGGACCTAATGCTTTTAAAGCATCGTGCTCCCGCAGAAGCGGAATGACTTCCAAAATATTACGAACCTCACTGATGGCCGCCATTAAGCCCTTACAAGTTGGATCGGGCGCAGCCAGTTCATCCCGGCGGTCAATTAATTGCTGAACTAATACCTTTAAAAGAGCATTATTCTGATGGATGGCCGCCGCCATATCTGAGGCGTCCAGGAGGGCCCGGTTGAAACGCTGCTGTGCCCGGTTCTTTCTGGCGACCTCTGGCTGCCTCTCCATGGGCCGGCCCGTCCGGATATCCGTCTCGACGCCGCTGGATCGCAATATTCCCATTATTGCACCTCTCCTGCAGACGCGGCTTCTGGAGTCGGGGCCGCGGCCGCTTCCGGCCCCGCCGCCGCTCCAGCAACCGCCCCCGCCTGGGCTGCATAGTGATCCGCCTGGGCTATATGCCGGTCGCCTTCCGCCGTCACCTCGTGGGCCTGAGCCCCGACCAGTCGGGCCTGCTGCGCTTCCTTCTCCTGCTGCGCCTTGATCTGGGCGTCCTGCTGTTCCTGTTGAGCCTGGGAGATCTGGTCAGCCTTCTCCTTTGACACCATGATTCCTTCGTCTTCTAGATTGGACCGCTTGATGATCGCCTGGATGATGCCCTTGGGCTCTAAGTAAACATTGAATAACTGACCAAGACCTTTAGGTTCACATAGCGGCAGAATCAGCTTAGAAATGGTACTGACGACCTCCTGGTTGCGCAGCAGACTCGCAGCGCCCGAAACTTTGAAAGCCCCGGTGGTCAGGGAGGGTAGCCGCAGGCCGGTTGTAGAATTGTCCCGGTAGCGATCCGCCACTTCTCTTCCCATCCAGGTCGCCAGTTCCCAATAAGTGATATTGATGCGGGTTACTTCCCAGAGGGCCTGAATGGCGTCTAAGGCACCGTTATCAATATTTTCCGCGGCCAGGGACATGAGATTGTTGCTCTGCTCTAAATCTTGGGCGGCTTCCCGGGCGGTTTTCTCTGCCCGGTAGTCCGGGACTCCCTGCTGGGAAGGAGCCACCGGGCCCCCTACCTGCCAAATCTGGTCCATGACCTTGACATTCGCCAGAATCTCACTGGTAATATTTTTGCGGTCAACCGTGCGGATAACCTGCTGGCCCTGTTCAGTTTCCAGGGTTAACCATATTTTCCCAGGGTAATCGTCCAGGTCCTCCTGGTCCACTAAACGTCTGATCGACAATTCCTTTTGGGGATTCACCGTCCAGTTGAGATTGTCGAGATGCAAGGCAAACAGATTGCAGATGGCGTACCACAGACTTTTGAGTCCGGTGAGAAGAGAGCGGCCGTCGAAGCGCAGCAGGTGGGGCATGGGGGCAAAACCTGTGCCTGGCCACCTCAGGGTAGGATAGGGGCTATTTTTCGGCAGACGCACTACCCTGTCGGCCACCACCCAATAGGTAGCAGAGGGAAGCAGCAGGTGGCCCCGGCGGTCCAGGATGGTCCCCCAGAACTCCGAAGTCAATACCTTGGTGCGATAAGCCGATTGCTGATAGAGCATATCCCGGCGCCGCTTTAATTCGCCGGGATCAAGATTTTCATCGCTCTTTGGGTTGCCCCATTGGCCCCCAGGGCCGCAGTCTTGCAGATTAACGATGGTCCCCCTCTTCTCCATCTCTTTGAGCTCGTAAAAGTCCAGCCACTCATCGTGAATCCAAAACATCCCGGATTGAGACTGCCGGCTGAGAGAATCGGGGTCCCGGTGGATCTTCCAGGGCTCAATGAGTTCCCAATAAGGACCATATTTGGGCCTCCACATGGGGATCATTTCCATGCTCTGGCCCACGGCGGCACCCATGCAGGTGGCGTCAGTGAAATTAATCGGGAAGTTGGAGAAGGATTTGGCCAGCATCAGGGTCATGAGTTTCCGGATGAAATCCGCCGTTTCCGTGTCCTGCTCATTCTCAATACTGAGGAATTGCGGGTCAAAGGCTTTGCGGACGATGGCCAGAAAGGCCAGGATATAAACATTCGGTTTGGGTATGACCGTCCGGGATTGCCATTGTTCCTTCCACTGATAGTTAACCGGCTCCTTCTCGTTAAAGACATCCCAGCATTCCGCCTGTTCGTAGCGGATATCGGTCATCGAGTCCCGGGACATCTTCACACAGTCGTTAAGAAACATGACGAAATGGGTCTCATCCTCCCCGGCGTAGGCCTGGGCAGCCTCTTCCCGTTCCGCCAGTTCCTTTTCGTCCATATCCGGCGTAGGCTTGGCGCTCTCCACCTCCATGCGGGTGCGGAGACGCCGGGTTTCTTCTGTTGGGTCGGAAGGAATAGTAATGGCCATTTATTTTCCAAGACTTCTTATAATTTTTGTGTTATAAATAAACGAGCCGTAGCTCATGTCCCATAATTCCCCTAAAACTTCTTCTTGGAAAAGTCTCCGGTATTCGTTGTCACGGTCTTAATGGGACGACCCGGCAAGCTGGTGTATGACGGCGAATTGGTCACAACGGGTGCTTGAGGCGGCTTCACGGTCGCCGCTGGTGCTGCCGGCGCTGCCGGCGCCTGTGGTGTCCCCGCTCCCTGCAAAGCCTTATTGACTTCCTTGATCGGCTTCGGAGTCAGAAAGCCACGGATGGTTTCTCTCAGGCCGTTGGGCATCGCCCTCTCCTAAAAATTCTTCCGGGTTAAATGCCCAGTGGGAGTCTTTTTAACCGGAAGTCCATGGGTAGGAGTGCTGGCGAATTCCTTTGCCGCCTTCTTGCTGATGCTTTTGGCAGCTTTAGCCACTTCGGCACTGGCGGGTGTTGCGCCTTCCTGCGCGGCATGGACCATCCCCATAAAACGCTGTTGTTTCTTACTTACGGCTGGCATGGCCTTCTCCCTGTTAAGTCCTGACTTTCAATGGATCCCCGCACTTTGGGCAGAATCCGCATGGGTCAGGAGGGTTAACTGGTTCAAATACAAGGTAATGGTCAAGTTGGTTGGCAGGCCTACTTAAAATGACGCCATACCAACCACAACCCAGATTGCTACATTCCCGCAAGGGAAGATCTGTAAGCACGAAAACCTTTGTATCGGCCATCGGTTTTACCTCGCTCCAAACTTTTTATCAGCCCACCATTGGGCCACAACCACGCCCCTATCATAATCATCCACAGGCAAAAATAGCCATGGTGATAATTGGAGGTCCTGGCCTGGAATCGAACCGGCAACCTGCGACTTACAAGGACGCTGCTCTACCATTTGAGCTACAGGACCTCGTTTGATGTCGCTTGTCGTTCGGTCAGCCATCGGTTTCTCCTTAACGATATCCATAGGACCGCAGCACGGCAGGGCTGGCCCCTCGAAGTTGTTTAGGAATATTTCTTGATCGATCGATCGGTCGGTCGATCAATCGATCGATCGGTCGGTCAATTACTCGATCCATTGGTTGATTTTCTGGGCATTCATAGCACCAAATATCTTTAAGGCATTGTTCTGGGCGACAAGACATGGCTCAAACCCTCTAAAATCACCGGCAGTTATGGCAAGATGAGCACTGCTTACAGACAGTCCCTTTCCCTGTGGCTTCGATGATGTCAACGGGGAAGGTCATCTTGGCCTGCCTGACGATCTTGGGCTTCTCATATTTTTGAGGCTTCATCGCCCTTCTCCCAATTAATTGCCTCATATCCGCGTCGATACTTCTCTGAGGTCGAGATCACACAGGCCAAGTCACCGTGGTCCAGCTTGGAAAGATCGCCATCCCAGCCTTCCGGCGGGATGACTTCCTGGCCGGTCAAGACATTGCGGAAACCCGGCCGACCGATATTCGTCCCGTCCCGGTCCCGGCCTTCAAAGAGCATGACCTCTGCCCAGCGTTTAAACCCAGCGGTTTCTATCTTGATTGACATTTTTCCGTGGCCTCTCCGGCGGTGCTTCCGATAGCGACCCTACTCCAACCCGGCCCCCGCCGTAACTTTCCGCCCGACGCCGTAATAGTTGGCTTTGGCGATTCATCGCCTTTTTGCTCACCTGGGCCGGGACTCCCCCGAGCAACACATAGACTGAATTGACCCAGGCCTCCATCACATGAGAAATTTCATCAGGGAAAGGTAATTTACTCTTGGGATTACCTGAGTTATCAACCGGATAATGCCAGGCGCCATTCAAACCTTTATCCAGCAAATGATTGAGACGGGACAGGTAAACCATTGGTCGGTTCCTTGGATCGTTTTGGATTAACCAATGATTACCCGCATCCCTCCTGGCGGCCCACTTCCTGGGCCCGCCTTCAAAGGTGGGCTTTATGAAACCGCCTTCAAATTTTGCAAAAAACTTTTCTACTTCATCGGCGGCATTGTGCGTGATCTTCCCCTGGTCCCGGTTCTTCATCGTGATGTCGCCCCCGATGCGCCAGGACCTCCACTTATTTTTCCATTTGGGGGTATGCAGGAGGGGGCCGACTTGCGTTTCCAGAAGGGTCCCGATATCGGTTCCCTCTGTTCGCACGGTGTCGATATAAATTAGGCGCCGGCTGGTAGTGATCTGCCCCAGGACACAAGTGGGGTTAAACCAGCCGTCACAGAAGGCAAAGCAATCAAGGCCGACCGCGGGGTTAATTGGATCGGGACACAGATGAATTTCACGCCGGTAGCCGGGGGTCACCCTGACTCCTGGTTGAAATTCCGCAAATCGGCCTTCCACGTACCTTGCTTTGGCCGTGGGGTCATGGGCAAAAACCCGAGCGGCCATCTGCCTGGCTTCTTCGTTGACGGTGGGAAGCTCATCGTAATTGGTATAAAAGACCCGCTTTACAATGTCCGGTGCCTCCGGAACGATATCCGGCTCCAGGACTAGGCGCTTGAAAGTCCAATGCAGCTCTTCGGCATAGTTGAGGTCAAGTTGAAGGCGGCTGGGGGTCCCCGTCCGGCGGGTGGACCGGTAGGCGGCATGATCATAGACCCATTCAGGAACACCGGCATTCCCCCGGGAGGTCATGGGCGCCGGGTCGTTAATCCAGATGCAATCCCAGGAAGAAGCCCCCTGGAGCCGCTGCAAGTCGGAAGGGTCGTTGCAGCCGAACAGGTCAGCATCGATGTGAAAGCCGTCCTTTAGGTTAATGCGCAATTCCTTATATTCGTTCTTGAATTGGACGGCAGTCGGGTCTTGCTTGAAATATTCGTAAAAGGAGGGCACTAAGGAGATGCGGATATTTTCCAGGGTGTCCCGGATGATGCCGCATCGGATGTTGCAGCCGCACCGTAGTTGATGAACTATAAGAGCCTCAATGGAGGCAAAGGTCTTGTGGCTGCCTGGAGGGCCGAATAAAGCGTTAATCTGCGCCGGAGAATGAATATAGGCTCGGGCCGTCGGCCCAAATTCCCAAGTCGGTCGTTGTGCTGAGTATTCCGCCTCAACTGCAAACATGTCTCAGCCGTTAGCACAAAAACAGATTTTTAACAATATGTCTTGACATTCAGCAAAAAAGGGGGTAGGGGTATCCCAAATCGGGGGTAAAAGATGGCCAAACCAGTCCGAAAAAAAAATGTGCGTGGGGCAGGAAAAGTTAATCCAATAATGCTCAGGCGGGTACAAAAAGTGAAAGGCTGTCTGGTCCTTTGTCTGCCGAAACCCTGGTGTGAATTACGGGGGTTTACAGAGGGGCTGTTAATGGCCTTGCATTTAGGGCATGATGAGATTCACATCCGGCCAGTGGCGGAAGAATGAAAACCTGCCCCCACTTCTCTCGTCGGCAACAGGAGCTATGGCCCAAGGGCGACAGACTAATGCCCATGGGCCCCTGCCGTTATCATTTAGGCGGAAGGACCTGCACTAGGCGTAATGTTTTTATCTGCGAGACTAATGGGAAGGAAGAAGAAGAGGAACCGCAAAAGTGACCGCGGGTCGTTACCGGCAATATCCCGCACAAAGCCGCTTAACCGGCTTGCCTTTCTCCGTGACCTTCTTGTGTATCTTCCCCGGCCTTATGATGGCCCCACAGTTGGAGCATCTGTAAACCTTGGCAGCTCTGACTTTCTCAACGGTCATAATATCCTCATCATGGGAACTTCATCGCAGTCAGGGAATTTAGGACAGGCAACGCAGTCGGCCCAGGCCACCGGGGGTAAATCATCCCTGGTGATCTTCTTAAACTCAAACCGCTCAAAAAATGCCGGGATCCGGGTAAAGATGAAAATTCGCCGTAAGCCCAAACTCTGGGCTTCCTCCAGACAGCTCACTACCAATTTGGTGCCGATTCCCTGACTTCTAAAGGCTGGCCATACCGCCAAAGACCTGATCTCCGCCGTCCCCTCCCAACAAACATGCAGGGCCACCACGGCGATCATTCCTTGGAAAATTTTAACAGTTGGCATATAAAAGAAAGAGAAATCCCGCACCTGGCCATAGACCTCTGCCAAGGTTCGAGGCATGAGTAATCCTTCGTTATAAAACTCCGTCAAGAACTTGCGAATCCAGGGAACGTCTTCGGGGAGGGCTTTCCGGATCATAACTTGGTCCACTCGAACCTGCCCTTGACGTTCTTCAGAAAGAATGCCCCGATGGACTCCGCCGCCATCAAGTCCTGATAGACGGAACGAGGGACTTCCCGGAAGAGATAAACACTGCCTTTTTTAAAGACAACCTGGAGCTCCTGTTTTTCGTGGTCATAACCGACAAAGGCAAGGACAGAGCTTTTTACGGGTTTTAGTTGCACGGCAATCCTCCTAAAGTTGTGCCATAGGTCCATGGCAACCCTTCTAAAGTTATGCCGGGGTTTTTCACCACTCTCCCGGCAGGAGTGGACCTCATAACCCGGAGGGACCCGGGGGGGCGCGGTAGTTCACCGCTGCCGACCCACCACCTGCTGTCGTTTTACTCGCCAGCAGGAACGAGGCGCCTTGGGGCGGTGCCCCTTCCCTGGCTGAGGCTCGCAGCCTCCCGCCCCTCAGCGCATTCGTTATTAAATCCGGGTGTACCCGGATTCAAAGGCTTCCTTTGGGCTCCAGGACTCAAAGCCGTCTTCATAGCGGACGTAGTAACCAAAGATGCCTTCGCCACCTTCGGGGAGCCGGGCAAAAAGTTTTTGAGAAACATGGATTTTTGCTCCACATTCAAGCTCCCATGTTATGCTGCTGTCGTCAGGCCCGAGACTTTCTCGCTCATATTCATTGATGATTTTGCTGGCCCAGACCTTTTTATGGCTCTGCCATTGGGGGATAACTACCCCTCCGATTGAAAATTGTTCCATAAAACCTCCTTTACGGTTTGGTCTCGCCTTCTACGCCTCGCTTAATGCGATTTTCGGTTCTGAATTTAAGGGATTCCAGGGCCACCTGGCAATGCCATAAGGCCGTCTGGTTTTCGACACATGGGAACGGCCCCACCTGGAACGACCGTAGCCGGTCAATCACGATGGCCAGCAGGACCTCCTGGGTGATGCCGTTGAGGCCGGTCTCTTTGATGGGGCCATTTTGGAAAGGAATGATAATGGTGGTGGGGCATCTGACATCTGGAAATCGCGCCCCCTTGATCTCATAAATATGATTCGCCCCACCGGCCCCAGGCTCATCAGTGACCTCGATGCGCAACTGGTTTTGAGGGACATCACCCTCGACAATATGGTCAGTTAGCTCTCTCACCTTTTTCCCTCCTTAGTTTTTCCGACAATTCCTTGGCTTGTTCCGGCATCCCCTCCCAGGGGCAGGGCTGCCCGCAAAATGGACTGTCGCTGTGCTCACAAACTTCCTCTATCAAGTACCAACACTCAGGCGCGTCATGAATCGAATCCTCATGGTGGTAACAGGATAGGTAGTCGTTACATCTTCCCATTATTTATTCCAAGTCAAAAAATTTTATGAACTTCAATCTCCACCAGCATTCCCAACTCTTCCTTCAGCCGGCGGCAATCCATATCGACATAACCGGGACTCAATTCAATGCCTTTACTGTCCCGGCCCAGCCTGGCGGCCACCAGGCCGGTGGTGCCGCTGCCTAAGAAGGGGTCAAGGACGGTGCAAGGCACTGGCTCAAGGCCATGATCGCAGGCTTCTTGCCAGCCAATAGTCTCCTTGGCCGGAAAAGGATTGTCGTGAGACCCCCCTGCCTTTCTGGCTTCACGAACATTCCCTATAATTCTTCGGCCTGCGGATGGGGGTCCGCCTGGGTATACTTTCCTGCGCCCTCGCACTTGCAGCCGGGGCGCCAGCCGAGGGTGGTGGAAAGGTCCATTTCTTCCTTGCCGTAATTAGCAATTTCGGCTTCAGTAGCCTCAAAGCCGGGGGTTTTATGCTCTAAAATCCCTTTCTTGGCATCCCGGACCCGAATGTTCATGGTGCTGGCTTTCTTCTCTACTACGCGCACCCACGGCGCGCCGCATTTCGGGCAGCAGCCCTTCTCGCTGGTGCCGGCCTTGATGCAGCGCTCCGGGAGGGTCGGCGGGAAGGTGGCGAAATGCGCCTCCGGGAAGGGGCTCGTGGCGATCTCCCAGACGGAGCGGCAATTTCGAGAAGAGGGAAGGTAATTCTGTTTCCATGTCCCGGCGCGTTGATTCATCCCTCTCATGTCATTTTTCCCATATCTGGGCGACAGCTCTTCGTCTTTTCTGCCTGGATGGGCATTCCCTGTAATTCCTTCCCTCACCGCCTCAGCATCGTAAAAATACCGGGCGCTTTTGGTCAGCAGAAAGATGTACTCATGCGCCGTGGTGGGCCGGTCGGTAGTGCTCTCGGGCATCGGGTTGGGCTTGGACCAGATGATTTGCGACCGCAGCCACCAGCCGTCCGCCTGGAGGGCCAGGGCCACCCGCGCCGGGATCATGCATAAATCCTTGGGCTTGAGGCCTGCCTGGTGAAATCGGTTGGGGCCATTGATACAGGTTAAGGCCTTGCCTGATAAACGCTCGCCCCGGCCCTTCGGCACCCCACCACGGCTCGAGGACTTGGAGAGCCCCGGGTTTGCATGGTGCCCTTTGTGAGCCCCACCCCCTCCATAATAGCTATCCCCGAGATTCAGCCAGAGCGTCCCGTCCTTCCGCAGCACCCGGCGCACCTCCCGGAATATCTCCACTAAGTGTTCCACATAAAGCTCGATGGTCGGCTCCAGCCCCAAACTCCCTCGCCAGGCTCCGCAGAGGCGGCAGAATTGGCCCTGACTCCTTACTCAAAGCTGGAACTTCCCTTGTTTTCCAATGTCAGATTGGTAGTCGCCATCTTCCTTTGCCCATCCGCCGCCCGATTGCTTGGCGGTAAACTCATCCCCCCACTCATGCCCGCAACCCGCCTCTCCTCCCCACACCTGCGGCTCCAGGCCGTAGTCCCGCAGGCCCCAATAAGGCGGACTGGTCACCACCAGGTGCACCGACTCGTCCTCCATCATCCGGAGTCCCGGTATGACGTGACCCTGGTAAATGGTGATCCGGTTCATAGACGCCGCCCCTCTATTCCAAAGTCATCTTCCCGGCGACCCCTTTCCCTTATATCAATATCTGGATCACAGGTGCACAAGCAAACCTCACTGAAGACGGCACACCCAGGATCATGTAAAATAAAAACATCATAATAGCCGTAGGGATGCCTCATCGCATTCAAAGCAGAGAGTAATTTGGGATAGTAAGGCTGCTCCTTGTGCTCTTCAATTAGCTTCCTCATGTATGCCGGCCACCTCATCAAGTCAGAGATTTCCGGCTTCGGCGGTTTGGATACCAAGGTAACATCGCCATTTACGTATTGCATATAAAGGTTTTGCCCCGTTTGCTTTCTAATCTCGGGACCCAATATCCTTTTAGGGACTATTATTTTTTTAGGGGGAATTCCATCCATGAGCCTTTCTCCGGAAGCACAAGGGGCCAAAAGGTATTGCAGGATCCACAGGCCAGGCCCACCACCTCTCCGCAATCGGGGCAGACCACCGGGTGGAGCTTGACCCGGCAATTTGAACAGCCAATGTCTTTCTCTGTCACACCGTCAATCAATATCGGGGTTGGTTGTGCCATCAACTCTAACCCCTCTTTACTTGGTTTGTCGTTTTAGGCTTAGAACATCTTATCCAATAAAATTCTTTGTGTTTCTCGTAAAATTCGGTCCGGGCGTTCAGCGCCTCCCCTACCCTTTTCCACTCTGGCAAACTGGCTGCTTCGCCCAACTGCATCCCCATTGCCTTAACCCAAAAGTTCATCAGAGCGCTCATCACCGCAAATTCATGGTCCCGCCATTCCTTGGCTAACCGATATTCTTTGTCGCTGAGCTTGTCCCAAATCTTTTTGAGAAGTTTCATTTCCTCCACCCCCCCATCCTATGGGCCTTCTCGTCCGCCGCCTGCCTGAAAAATTCCGAAAGACTTAACCCCGCCTTCAAGGCAGCCTCCTCCCACCGCCGCCTCTCCTCCTCCGAGCTCCGGAATAAATTGATCCGCTTCAGATGGTCATCGCTCATATTATTTCTGGTCGGGGCGGACAGAATTGAACTGCCGACCCCCTGGTCCCAAGCCAGGTGCGCTCCCAGGCTGCGCTACGCCCCGACTCCCTCCTCCGTTTCCTTCGCCTCCCAAAACTTACCTTCAGGACCGCATTGATTCCTTCTTTCTATTTCACACCAAGAGGTTTCTGACTGCCCCGTAATTAAAGAAAAACGGGGGGTTCGGCATAAATGTGGATGATGCGGGTCTTGTATGGGAGCGAACAAGTATCGTTTACAATCTTTACACAACTTCGGGGTTTCGGTCATGGCTTGGATTCCTCCATCTTATAATTAGGATTAGGCGCAAAACCTGGGCAGTCCTTCATTCGATAGCCTTCTTCATCCCACGTCCTGTGACATTTATGTGGCTTATCAGGCCATTCATGACAATAACAAAGAGCAGCCCCTGGAACAATATCTAAATACTGACATTGAAATCGAGCCGAATAACCCTCCAAAACCGGATGTTCGGCTGGCGCTGAAAGGGCATCACAAAATCTTTTCATCTCTATAACAGAACAAAATAAAGCATCTGCATCCTCAGAATGAATTAGAACGAATAGCTGAATATTTTTTCGGCACCCAGGGAATCCCTGGAAATTTTCCCCGTAACCATGAACTTTACGGAAGGCATCAATAAAATTCCTTAGCCACTCCGGGAGCGACTCGTACTCCTGCACCCAGCGGTTTTTCTTGACTTCGTCCACACTAATCCCCCTCCTTGATCTTCCTGAGCCCCCGGAACGGCCTAACCACCAGGCTACCATCACCCCTCTTAATCAAAACATTCCGGGGCGCCCCCCTGGGACCGTTCCATCGAATTAGCACGGTCACCGGCCGACCACGCTCCAGGTAAACCCTGCCAATCATTCGCCCCCTATGTGAGAAGAGGTCGCCCACCAAAGAAAATTCTTATCGTCAATTTCGGCGCCAGCGGGATAAATTTTGTTTCCGTAGTATTCGATTTCCTGACCCAACTCCTCAGAGGAGAGCTTCAAGAGCAGCTCACCCGGTCCGAAGGCCCTATCTTGTTCTTCATTGGGACTGGATGGCCGCTTCGTGAACTTCCTGGGCCAACTCGATAGGGGATTCAACTTCTCCAACTCGCACCTCTCCAAAAAACTCCGAAATGTCTGGCTCATATCCGACGAACCTCCTCGCTCAAGAATTTCACGCCGAGCAGCAGCTTCCCGGGCCTCTTCCTCCCACGCCATTTCCCAAGCCAACCGAGAGTCCCGAGCCCGCATAGGATTGGCGCTAAGAGGAACACCATGCCAAAATGCTCTCCTCCCTAATCGCTTGGCCCTCTCCCGTTTCTCCCTCTCGCCCATTATGCCCCCACTGTATTACAACCCCTAAACCCCTGTCAAGAATTTTTTTGTATTACGAAGAAAAAATTGCGCAATGTCTACCCTATCGTGCGGCATACTTTCCCCTGAAATGCCCACACTCCCTATACTTCCAAAGATTCTGGTCATGCCTTTGGTCATTTTTTTGCGCAACTTTTAGGAAATGAGACAAATTACCCCCTCCGTCGGTTGTAAACCCATAACACAATCCCTCCCATTCCCGTCAACTAATCCTCACCTTTTTTCGTTTTTCGTAAACTAAAAGCCGAACCCCTTTATCCACAAGGGTTTTAGAAGAGCCTTGTTAATCTTTTCCACATCATTTGTGGCCTGAAATATTAACATGATTGAGCAAGTCCTTTATCTACAACACTTTATGAAAAGGACGTTTGAAAGTCACAAATTTCCCGGAGAAGGCATACAAGTGGAGGGGGGGCCGGGACTCCGGTCCCGGGGTTCCCCTCCTGCGGAAGAAAAATCAGGGGTGCGGGCGGGGGCCGGGGCGCCGCTGGCCCGCCGGGATCGGGAGGCGCCGGCGCGCCTGCGCCTGGCCCTGCAGGCCGGCGCCGGGGCGCCTGGGCCTGTACCATTTTTAGATAAAAGTGGTATTCGCACCAAATTAATCAGTAATTTGAATAGGTTTACCGGGAGGCCGGGTGAGTGGATCGGCCGCCGGCAGGCCGGGGGCGCCGGGAGGCGCTGGCCGCAAGGCCGCCTCTTGACCGTCTGGGCCCTGGATCACGATGGTAACTCCTTGAGTTCCCTGTATAATGTCCTTTTCCATACCAAGCATCTTAGCTAAAGTGGTATAGGCCGCCACGCGGGCCACTGCAGGGGTATCTTTTGACCGGGCCAGGGCAAAGAGGCCGGCCGTCACTGCAACCTCGCCGGCGCCGACCGCCCGCATTATGGCGCGATGGTCTGCCGCCGACATCTCAAGCTTTCTGATTATCCTTTTAGCGCGCCAATAAAGAGTACCTTCAACTTTTGGTATTTCGTAACCGGCTAAAAGCATTGCCCTTTTAATTGTCTCACCTTTAACTAAGTGCAATTCCAGGAATTTAAGCTCTTGAATTGACAGTTTTTTGGCCCTAATATCGATTTCCTTAATAATATCATCAAGTTCCCTCAAAATAGCTTGTGAATCGGTAACGTTATCCTTCTTAACATCTCCTATACTAACAACCTCTCCATATATATTATTTATTAATATATTATTAAGAGCCTGTGAAGTTCCCTCGAGTGAAGGGCCGTCGCGGTCAGCCTTTCTGGTCCTTGCTTTTTTGGGGGGCCTGGCTGCGTGAGGTGGCGTCTGGGGGCCTGCCGGCCGGCGCCTGGTATACCTGGGTGGTTTTTCGGCTAACGGGTCATGACCGGGCTCTTGAGCGATTGAGCGTTTAGGCATGGCGGGAGAGCTCCTCGTTTTTTCACCAGGGTAAATTTTGAATTTGCTTTTTGACCCTTCGCTTGTGCTTTGCTTTTTGGTCAGCCGCCTGGCGGAGGGCGCCGCGGTCAATTCCTTTCCGGTGATCATCAAGGGCCATTGCCGCCAGCAAGAGGCCGACGGCTTTACCATCGTCGGCTTTAAATTCGAGAGGCGCCGCCGGCCAGATCTCCTGGGCCCGCATCAATGGTGTTTGCTGGGCCAGATCTCCGGCCAGGATCTTCTTTTGATACCGGAAAAGATCATGGTGCGCCTGCCATGAGGCCGGCGCTATCAGATTAAACTTTATGCCCAGGCCAATTAACCAGCCCTGCCAGATACCCAGGTTAACCAGTAGATTTCCGGACCCTGTCCATTTATCCTGCAGGCCGGCGCCTGGCTTGCTGGGCAGGTTAACATCTTCAAGATAAACTACAACCAATATATATTTGTTTTCTAATAATATATTATATAGGCGCCTCGGATCGGCCGCGTTCCATCGTACTGCGGTGAGATATTTACCCTGATGGTCTATGATGCCCAGGCCGCCAGTTTGGCCCGGGTCTATGCCGGCGAAAAGCGGTTCCATGGCAAAAAAATAGGCGAAAAACAAAAAAAAATCAAATTAATTTTGTCAAGTTTGAGTGCTTTTTGCCATAACTTGGCGATATTTCAAGTATTATTGCCTAAATTATTTTTTTTCACTTTTATACTCTGGTGAGTGATTTTGGTATTGACAATATATTTTCCGAGGTTATAATGATTATCAGCGAAGGGAGGAACTAACCATGAAACAGCTAACCACTCGTGAAGCGGCCAAACGCTTAGGTTTAACGCGGGCACGAATTAACCAATTAATTCGATCAGGCTATATCAAGGCAAAACGCTTCGGGCAGGTTTATCAGATTGCCGAAGAAGATTTAGCGGCTGCTAAATGGAACAGGAAACCTGGTCCGAAAGGACCGTTTGATGAATAATCAGGAGATACCCATACAATTTAAGCGTAGGGTCAACAGCCTGTTCGATTTCGCTGTGGACCTAGGCCTGATCATTAAACCTGAAATTTGCGAAAGGTGCCGCAAAAAAACCGACAAACTTGTGGGGCACCATGAAGATTATATGAAACCCTTTGAAGTTAATTGGTTTTGTCTTTTATGTCATCGCAGACGCCATCTTGAAATGGGAAGTTTTGATTCAGTAAAGGAGAAAGTCAGCATCAAAAATCGAGAAAGGCAAAAAGTCACCAGAGGTTGCAAATAAACGATTAAATCATAAAGGAGGTGATAAAAAGATGAGCCGAGTTAGCAGCGATGAGTATCAAAACGGTCGCCTGATCAATGGGTATGACTATGACCGTCAGGCATGGGTAAAGGATGGCCGGTATGTGCAGTGTGGCCACCCGAGTTCAATGGACTGCCGGTGTTATGGTCGCGTTCACGCCGGCGAGTTGAGCAAGCCATCCTTGGTTTTGAGTCAGGAGGTCCAGGGAATTTTAGGGGCTGACTTGTACGCAAGGATGAAGCGGCTTTAACCCCTTTGGGCAGCCTAGAACGGTCCACGGCTGCCCTGATCGATTAATCCGAAAAGAAGGGAAAGGACATGGAAAAACAGGAATTTGAGGCAAAGGCGAAGGAGGTAGCCCGGATATTAGGGCTAACCTGTTCCATCAAAAACGAATGGAACACAAGAGCGATTTTGGAGGGTCTTGATTCCTTAAAATTCTCAATTCGCAATGGTGACTATCTAAAAAAAGGTCGCCTGATCATCCACGGCATCTACCCCGTAACCGATAAAGGCCATCATGTTATAAGCGGTAATGAATGCGTCGAAATCACGGTGGCGGCCACCAAAACGCCGGAAAAGATAGCCCACGATATTCAGACGCGATTTTATCCCGTTTACACCCCACTTCTGGAAAAGGCTCGAAATTGGGTAGAGTCTTCCAACCAATTTGCCCGGAAGCAAAAAGCGAACATCACCAAAATCGCTGAATATCTCGGAGTCGAACTCAGCAGAAACGCGGAAAACACGGTTTACGCTTACGATGTCATCAAAGGGATCGACGGCTCAATAGAGGCCCGCGGTGATCAAAGCGTGAAGTTCACTCTATCAGTTCCCCCAGACATGGCGATCAAGGTCTTTGAGCTTTTAAAAAAAGGATTATCCAAGGATTAACTCCTGAGCGTCCGCCGGGATCTTCCTGGCGGATTCTGAGCGGTTAAATCTGAGATTGGAGGTTGAGATCCATGCTGCATCGTCTCTTAACTGACATACGGGTGATCGTGGCCGGGGCGGTTATTCTGGCCGCCCTGGCGATCTGGAGAGGCTAAATTATGAAGCTGGCTAACGGCAAAATTGAGTTAAGGAAAGATGGTTTTTGGGCAATTCATGAGGGCCAGGAGCGGGGACCGTTTGAGTTTATGACTGCTGCTACCCTGGCCTTAATTTGCCTGGAAGAAAAGGACAGTGTTAAAGACCTTTTCAGCGCCAGGCCGCGGTTAACCGTAATTGATGGAGGTAAAAGCAGTGGCAAAAAAATCAGCTTCACTAGATAGCCCCTGGAAACCAATTAAATCTTTTAACGGTCCCGATTTTAAAGAAGTGGATATCTGGATGCAGGTATACGCTTCCCCACGTTCCTTTGGCATTTCGGATTCGTTTCGAGTGGTCGAAGCTTACCGTAAAGATGGAAAATGGTTTCATCTGCATAAGGGTAAAGAGATGGAACTTTATGCAGATTACATCACCCATTGGATGCCAATTCCTGAACCACCAAAGGAGAAATAAATCATTGCAAAAACATTCGTTCAGTAATGGAAGCCAGGCGCAGCGCCGGCGGTTTTTTACCGATGAAAAATGCAAGGAAATTGCCGGCCGGATCAGCATTGAACTCCGGGATTATGCGGAGCACAAAGACCTGGAAAGACGCGGTCATTTGCCCAATATGATCCTCTCCCCTGTAGTCCCGATCTGGGGTCCGGACTATGACACTGTGGTGCACAAGGTAAACCTCCTCTTTCACCCCGATGAAGCAGCGATCATCGTGGAGCACCTGACGGCATAAATCATTCTCGGAAGGGGCCACCAGGAATGGTGGCTCTTCCCACTAGTGCAGGAGGTTTTATGTCCTACATCGATTTGCTGCGTGATTTGCAACTGATAGTCGATTGTCCGAAATGCGAGGGTACGGGTATTATTCGGAGAGCAAATACTCCATATTCTTGCATTCTCTGCGATGGTATCGGGACCATTTTGACTCAAGAAGGTGCCGAATTGATCATCAGTGCAAGAAAAGAGGTAGTAGTGGCACATGAAAACAAAATCCAATGATAATGGTCATCGTAAGCCCAGGAAAATCCCTACATGCCTAACCCTTGATGAGCAGGGTCGTTTGTTGGCCTTGCTCTATCCAGCCGACACTCCAGAGCGACTGCGGGCCCTGACTATGTTCCGCCTTCTTATAAACACCGGACTGCGAGCATCAGAACTAATTAATCTAAAAATGCATGATATAAATTTCAAAACCGGTCAAGTGATGGTGCGCAACGGAAAAGGCAGCAAAGACCGCTCTCTCTGGGTCTCAGATGAGGTTTTGGCTCTTATTCAAAAATGGCGAGAAATATCTCCGGCTTCTTCTCGAGTTTTTACGACACTAGACGGGAAAAAACCCATTAATGATCGTTGGCTAAGACAATTCATGGCCCGACTAGGAAAAAAAGCTGGGATCGAAAAACCTCTCCATCCTCATATTTTGCGCCATTGCTTCGCCTGTAAGTTGTTATCCCAAACAAAAAACCTTTTCTTGGTAAGCAAGGCGCTTGGGCATGTTTCCATAGCTACAACACAAATCTATCTTCACTTAGTGGACGAAGAACTTGAGACAGCCATGAAAAATCTTTAAAGAAAAGGAAGCTAAATTGCATAGCGGAAATTTTAGAGAAGGCGCTCTTAATCCAAGGTGGAACAGAGGAAAAACAACAAACTCTAAGGGGTATGTCTCAATTTATATGCCAGACCATCTAAAGGCAGACAGCAAAGGCTATGTTTATGAACACATTTTGATAGCCGAAAAAGCTTTTGGCAAACCCTTACCACCAAAAGCCGAATCTCATCATATTGATGGGAACAGGGGAAACAATGCACCGTCTAACTTAGTTGTCTGTCCGGACCGAGCTTACCATATGCTTTTAGAACAAAGAACGCGTGCGTTAAAGGCTTGCGGTAATGCAAGGTGGCGAAAATGTCGGTTCTGCAAGAAATATGATACTCCTATCAACATGATTCCAAGCGGAAATGGTCACTTCAATCATAGGGAGTGCGTGAGACTCTATGAGAGAAATAATCGTAAAAAGAAAAAAGAGATGAACTGGAAACTGCGATGAAGGAGCTAAGACTATGACTTCAAAAATGGGACCACGGGACTTTGCTAATAAACGCTTGTCACTTGGGCTGACCCAAGCCAACCTCCGGGACGCCATGGGCGTGGCCATCAACACAATCACACAGTGGGAAAATGGTCACCGCCGGATCCCCACCTACGCCTGGGTCGTCCTGGACCTGCTTTCCCGACTGTCGAACCCAGAGAGATATCGGCCACCTAAATAATTGGGCGATTTTATACTTTACATACCCCTTGCCAATGGTTATAATAGAATTGACAAGGAGATTAGCCATGAGCAAGTCATTAATTTCCGTGCCTCGCTTCCACAATGAAGAAGCCGCCTATGCCTTCGTTGAAGCTAAAATCTGGCCCGATGGTCCGGTCTGCCATCATTGCGGGAGTCGGGAGCGCATCA
>Ga0326727_10006669_pt1 | contig 31381 bp, 28 predicted proteins | sample MB2enrmetagenome_FD_207643 | JGI IMG/M metagenome (GOLD analysis project Ga0326727, IMG submission 207643) | Lab enriched peat soil microbial communities from McLean, Ithaca, NY, United States - MB29MY | ecosystem: Environmental > Terrestrial > Soil > Wetlands > Peat | place: USA: New York...
CACGCTTCAAGTGCGGCCTCACGACCGCCCTCGCAGGGCTGGGGGCCAGGGTGGTTCGCTACTCCTTCCCTGTATGACTCTTTCATTCACGACTCCATGCCGGTTTAGCCCGGCGCTATCCAGAGCACCGCTCTCCGCCAGCCAGCGAAGAAATCAAAGCCGACCATGACTAGACGTTCTGAATCCCCCAATTAGGGTCATCCTTATGCTTCTCCATCTTGGCGACCCACTCGGTTAAATTCTCTCGATCAAAGTATCTGTTTCGAGGTTTGGGCCTTAGACTCATTACATCCTTGAACCAAGATTCTGCTTGATCCGACCTCCCTTTGATAACTCTATTATTCATGTGCCACCCTGCCGCCGAAGCGATGATGTCAGCAGCTTGTAGCTGTACAAATTCCTCCTTGCCCTGGAATGAATATCCGCCCTCGAAAACCCCAATATCACCTGCTCGTCTGAATTTTATGAAGCTATCAAGTACAGAAATTATCTCGCCCTTTCCCTTACCCATCCTGTCGAAAACGTACTGGAATGGCTCTATCATCTTCCTCTGTTGACGCCATTGAGATATAAAGGCAAGGCAGCTCCAAACACAAAAAGTGTAGTGATACTTTCCAGACCGAGCTTTTATCCAATCTGGCACGATCTCGTCGTAATCCTTCTTTACGACAGCAGATATGAAACCGTGTCTGACTCGCGCATTGATAATTCCGATCAGCCTCCTAAATACGCGTTCTTTTCGTGAAGCTTCCCAGCCCTTAAACTGCTTGTATCCCCCGAGCCAAGCTGCGGTATGAAACACTCCGAAATGCTCGGTATTGTCAACCTCGCGCCAGTTACGTTCTAATTCTTTCCACTGTTCGACGGTGGCGACATAACCAGCACAAACAGCCGTTTCTGATTGTAAGTGAGTCCCGCTGTCGTCAAAGTATCCACTGATATTCGCCATGGACACGATCAACCTGCCTTCACCAGTGCCAGTGAAAATGCTGGCAGGCTGGGGTAGAAGGTCGCTTTGTAGCGTCTGCGCCAGCCGGCCCGCTCTTTCTTACTCAGCCGAACCTTCCAGTAAAATAATGGATTCATCGCCACCGGAAAGCCTCACCGCTCTAGTGAATGACTTCCTCTCCAAGTGGGGAACTTTTTCGATAAGGTCCGCTTCCAAAAACGTGAATGATTTATCGAAGTCTGAGAACTGTAATGTAAGCCATTCTTCGCCTAGCGATACGATCCGCGCCGCATCTAATTCCCCCATAGGTTGGAACGATCCAGGGCGCTGGATTGATAATAGAGTTCCTTTGGTTTTCCACGCCAATAAAACACTCAACACTGCATCTGGTGAACGCATGTTTTGCCTTCTCCTCAAGCGAGTAGCGCACACCTGTCGGCGAGGTCCGCGGCTCTTGCCCGGAAAAATCCCTACGACGAAAAAACCTCAGACCCGAAAAACCAAGTCTGGGCTGTTCGTCATTGATTCACCTGCTCCAACAGGCGCTCGTAATCCCGCTTGTAGGTCGCGTTCTTGGGGTCAAGCATGTAAGCTGCGCGGTATTCCTCAAGAGCACCTTGGCGGTCGCCTTTCCGCTCCAGTGCGAACCCGAGGCAGAAGTGCGCCGAGCTATTGTTGGGGTTCAAGCGTAGCGCCTCGCGTTCTTCGGCGATCATTCCATCATTGTCACCCCTACTTCCGAGCGCGATGCCCAGGTTGTAGTGCGCCTTGGCATCATTGGGGTTGAAGCGGAGGGCCTCGCGGTATCCCGCGATGGTCCCGCCCTTGCCGCCTTTGTTCTCTAGTGCATCGCCGAGGATGAGGTGCGCCAAGTAATCATTGGGGTTCAAGCGCAGTGCTTCGCGTCCTGCGGACACAGCGTCGTCCCATTTCTCCTGCTGACTCAGGACATAGGCAAGGCTCACGTAAACCTCGGCGTTTTGAGAGTCAAGTAGCAACGCCGCGCGATATGCCTGTTCAGCCTCTGCATAATGCCCTTTCTTTGCGAGTTCCGCTCCACGCGCCACGTGTTGCCGTACTTCCAATTGCCGAGCCTGCGCCGCCGGGTCAACGGTCGCGGGCTTCGTCACTTTGGCGCTCTTGAGTGCGCTGATTAGTTCGCCCTCGCCACCAGCCAAGCGGACTTCCTGAAGGTAGTCATCCGTGGGCTCAAAATCGATTCCGCGTTCCTGGACCAGCATGGTGACTCGGTGGCTGGGCACTTGGCCCACCAGCAGGGCGAAAACCTGTACTTGGTTTAGCGGCTTCTTGGCGCTGGCGGGCTCGGGCGAGGCTGTTGTAGAGGCTGTTGTAGCGCTGAACTTTAGTTCAGCACGTGCCGAACTCAAGTTCGGCGCTACATTCCGTGCCGAACTCAAGTTCGGCGCTACGTTCCCTGCCGGGCTCAAGCCCGGCGCTACCGCGGCGCGCAGCGCGTTAAGAAATGCCTCGCTTGCGCCTGCGGCCTTGAGGGTTTGGTAAAAATCTTCAGACGGGGCGAAATCAATCCCGCGTTGCTCGATCAGCTTTGCGCCCGACTCGTCTCCCAATCCGGCTTGCACCATTTTGCTGATCTGTTCCTGGGTGAAGGGCTTTGGCGGGGTGCCCTCGGCGCCGGTACTGGATCCGGCCTCTGTTGTCGCGCTGGCCTTGAGGTCAGGCCGTAGCGGCGGCTTTACGCCGCCACGGCGAGGTAAACTCGCCGCCACGTGAGCACGTGCCGACCTAAAGGTCGGCGCTACAGGCTTCTGCTGCGCCTGGAGGGGCAGCGGCAGAATCACTGCGGTGATGAGCATGAGAATGGTTACAACCGGTCGACGCCACACGGGCACCTCCCGAACGCGGGAATCACTAGGACGAGGTGGGAGCATTCTACCACGGGACGTAGCGCCGGGCGGAACTTGTCCCGACACGGTCGGGAGAAGGCGTGAAGAAATTCGGGAACAAGCAAAAGCATCTCGCGCAGAGACGCGGAGGCGCAGAGGCAAAAAAGAAAATAAGGCAGTTGTTTATTTTGTATCTCTGCGCCTCTGCGTCTCGGCGCGAGATTGTCGATTTTTTCACAGCTTCGGAGCCCGACACCCTGTTACGCCTTCCCCCACAGCCTTCCTAATCTCGATTTTCGAACATGGGTGGTGCCGGGCTAAAGCCCGGCGCTACGTCCTTGTGCCGACCTCACGGTCGGTGGCACATTCCTCTGCTGCGCCCGAGGGCGGACCGTCTCTGCCCCGGTTCGACTCCCCGCGTTCTCATCGGCGGGACAAGTTCCGCCCGGCGCTACGTCCTCATTTTGTAGCCCCTGATGCTGGTTGGACGCTGTTGACAATGATAGCTTAGAGTGATATACTTTTGAGTTGTGACCGCGGGCGCGTTGATTTCCGCACGCAAATCGGCAAGCCGGGGTTTGGGTTCCGGGTGCCTAGGGCGCGGGGAATTCAGAGCTGAAGGCCAAGCGCCAAGCGCAAGGTGGATGGCCGACCGCCGGTCCTGTCGGGAGGGGGTTGGGGAAACACCCAGAATAACCCGTGATGTTTATGATAAATAAGCTAGTTAGCGAAGAAACTGGCGAATAAGGATGATCGACTCGAAAAGTCAAGCCATTGAAAATAAGGTAGTTGCAATGGCACAAAATCGCCTGGGAAGAGCGAAGAAAAAAGCATGGCAAAATGAAGGAATATCCCGTCATATCTATGAAAACTAACGATGGTGAAAATTGACTTAGCTCAGATTCATCGCAACCCCGTCATGTTGAAGAAAAATAAGCTACTTATCGCAATGCACCCTGAATGTCACTGAAACAAAAGGAGATAGGCGTTGGAAATATCGGCTCATCGGCTCATGGATCCATCGGCCTTTCGCGGGTCAGTTTCAGATGATCCCGTGATCCGATCGCATAATGACCCGATTAGAAGAGCAGTGACATGTGACGAGCATGCAGCGAAGAGAAACGAACCCAGGCCCGCGCGGAAAATAGGGCAAGGCCGACTCCCCAACCCCATCGTGACCCACTTCCCCACATCGGTTATCGGTGGGAGCGAGCGCCAAGATGAGGGGCACAATTGCGACAAGGGTCACGCACCGACATTCGACCCGGTCGCGCACACTCCTTCGTATCGGTTATTGGAGGGTTTAGGTGAAAAGATGAATCAACTTGTTGACTGCGGTAGTCGAACCTCGAAATGCGAGATTCGAAAATCGAAATTCGCAAATCACCCGATCAACCGGTCTCCTGATGGTCCGATGACCCGATGGATTATTCACGCACCGCAGGCAAAAGCCGCAAAAGAAAGTGGCGGGCCTGCAAGGTACTGTCCTAATTCGGGTCGTAACGCCGGCTTCCAGCCGGCACCGGAGCCGCCAAGATGGCGGCGCTACGCCCAAATAAGGACAGCACCACCTGCAAGTGGGAATTGCCACGGTGCGATGATTCCTATAGAATCAGCGGTTGAGCAAAATGTTCATGTGCGGTGCTCCCCATTCCGGGCGCAAAGGTGACGAACAATTGCCCGCTTCTCTTCCCCGGCGAATTTCCCGACCCTGGCTGTTCTTTCCGGCGATGTTTGTTCTTGCCCTGGCTGCTTTTTTCTGGCCGACGCTTGAACTGCGCAGCGACAACTTTATTTTCTATTTCCCCTCCGCCCACCACACGCTTCCCGTCGAAACTGTGGGAGGCGTCCAGTATCTGCCGCTGTTGCAGGTGCTGAACATGGTGGGCAAGGTAGGAGGAATTCAAGAGAAGAAAAACTCCCTTAAGGTTTGGTTCGGCTCAACCCAAATCGAGTTGAAGGCGAACGACAAGAAGGTGCTAGTCGCGAAGGCAAGCTACAACTTGCTCCAACCGGTTTCCTTGTCGGACGGCCAATGGATGGTGCCGGTGGATTTCCTGACCACCATTCTCCCTCACCTGACTCATCAAGTGGTGGAATACCAGGAAGGGACTAACCGCATTTTTATTGGCGACGTCAAACCCGCCTCCTACACCGTGCGTCTGGACCCTCTTGCCAATGGGGTGCGTCTGACCGTGCAATTCACGGACAAGGTCACCGTCAAGACGGCCGCCAGCAATGGCAAGTGGGTTATGTATCTGGATCGCCCCATGGAACCGATGGAGCCGTCCTACCACTTCCAGAATCCCTACCTCAACGATTTGCAATTTGACGATCAGGATGGCGCGCCGAAACTCATCCTTTCCCCCGTATCCAGTGGGCTTAACTTCTATCCCGTGCAGGCCGAAGGGGGCAAGATTCTGCTGGCAGATGTGGTGAAACCCCCACCCACCTCAGTTGAGACATTGCCGCTTAAGCCGGCGCCACTGTCGGCGCCCGCGCCTGCCCAGCCCACAGCGGAGGAGCCAGTCACGGAAGAATCACCTGCCGCGCCTCCGGGCCCGCCGCTTCCCGTGGTGGCGCTTGATGCCGGGCATGGCGGCGACGACAACGGCGGCCACAGCCGCGACGGTGTCTGGGAAAAGAACCTGGTAGCGCAATACGTGGCCCGGGTGCGCTCGGCGTTGCTCGCGACCGAGAAGTACCGCGTAGTGCTAAGCCGCACGGGAGACACAAATGTCAGTTTTGAGCAGCGCGCCCTGTCGGCCAACCTTTCGGGGGCGATTTATTTCCTGAGCTTCCACGCCGGCGACCTGGGCGCGGCGTCACCCCGCATTACCATCTTAACCTTTCAACCTCCCACCGTCCCGGATGCCGCTGCTGCCGGCGCGCCGGCGCCCATCTTCGTGCCCTGGGGGCATGTGCAGGAAGCGCGGCTGGAGCAAAGCCGCCAACTCGCTCTGGCCCTCCAGCAGCAATTCGCGTTGATCAATGGCGTGGAAGTGGACCTGCCCGCCCGTGCTCCGTTTCGCACCCTGCGCAATATAAGCGCTCCCGCCGTGGCCATCGAATTAGGCCGTCTGGCCCCTGATCAAGATGCCACCGCGCTCACCGACGTCGCCTTCCAGCAGCAGGTCGCGGGGGCCGTCGTCCAGGCTTTTGCCAGCCTTGAGAAGGGAGGCAAATAGCTTGTGACCGTGCGCGCCAAAGTCCTTCTCCTCATCTTGCTCATCGCTCTGGGAGCAGGAGGTTTCTACCTGCGCTCACTCGCCAGGCACGTCTTTCTTGAGCCCACCCAGCGCGCCGAGGAGGCAGCGCGCGCCAAGCTGAGCCAATTCGCTTTGCAGCCGAACAATGGCACGACGCAGTGGGCGACGCTGTACTTTCCCGCACCCAACGACGGCACGCTCATGAAGGAGAGCCGTTCCATCACCTGGGCGAAAGGCGACGCGGACCGTGTGCGCCAGGTGCTGCTGGCCCTGGCGGAAGGCTCGCACCAGGGTTATGGCCGTGTCCTGTCGCCTTCCGCCAGCGTGCGCGCGGTCTTCCTGGCGGCCGACGGCACCGCTTACCTGGATTTGTCGAATGACGTCCTGAATGATTTCGAACCCGGCATTCAGACTGAAACTCTGGCCATTTATTCTATTGTGAATTCCATATCTACTAATATTCCAACGGTGAAATGCGTGCAGTTCCTCATTCAGGGACAGAAAGTGGAGACTTTGGACGGACACGCGGATCTGACCGCCCCATTTACCCCGGATTCCACTCGCACCAAGTCCACCCCGTGAGGTCTTATGCCCACACCCCGACCCTTAAATGGTCTGCTTTACTCCGGCGGCAAGCTGCTTCGGCCGGATCAGCGCGCCTCGGCCGAGATGCGGCCGCTGGAGATTGTGCCCAACTTTATTTCCAGCGCGGAAGGCTCGGCGTTGATTCGCCTGGGCGAAACGCAGGTGATCTGCACCGCCTCGGTGGACGACGGCGTTCCCTCTTTCCAAAAAGGCAGCGGGCGCGGCTGGATCACCAGCGAGTACGCCATGATTCCGCGCGCCACCAGCGCTCGCACGCCGCGCGAGTCCACTCGCGGCAGGCAATCCGGACGCACCATGGAAATCCAGCGGCTGATTGGGCGCTCGCTACGCGCGGTGGTCGATTTGGAGACCCTCGGCGAGCGGACGGTGTGGATTGATTGCGATGTGATCCGTGCCGACGGCGGGACGCGCACGGCCTCCGTCACCGGCTCGTTGGTGGCGCTCGGCCTTGCGATCCAAAAACTGCAAGCCCAGCGCTCGCTGAAGATGAATCCTCTGAAGGATTATCTGGCCGCCATCAGCGTCGGCATCGTCGGCGAGGAAATGCTTCTGGACCTCAGCTACGCCGAAGATTCCGCCGCCGAAGTCGATATGAACGTGGTGATGACCGGCGCGGGCAAGTTGGTGGAGACTCAAGCCACCGCCGAGGGGCGCACTTTCAGCGTGGAGGAGCTGAACAAGTTGATTGAACTAGCCCGGCCCGCCATAACTTTTTTAGTGGAAGCGCAGAAGGCGATTTTAAAGCCAGTGACGAGTGCCAAGTGACGAGCGACGAGGAGCAAAGCCGGAAGCCCGAAGCCCGAAGTCCAAATGCCCCAGAGATTCACTCTGGCTCATCACTTGTCACTCGTCACTCGTCACTTTTCTTGGCTTCCTCCAATCCCGGCAAGCTGCGCGAATTTCGCGAAGCGGCCGCGTCGCGAGGAATCAAGGTGGAGGCGCTTCCTGATTTCGCTGCGCTGCCCGAGTGCGTGGAAGACGGAACAACCTTCGAGGAAAACGCCCGCAAGAAAGCCATTCATTACAGCCGGAATTTTTCCGGATGGGTCTTCGCTGACGACTCCGGGATTTGCGTGGATGCGCTCAATGGTGCGCCCGGAGTTTATTCCGCGCGCTATGCCGGTCCCCCGGCTGCTGACGAACAGAACAACACGCGATTGCTGGCGGAAATTCACCTCGTCGAAAAAGGGGCACGCCTTGACGTACCCCTACCGTCGCCGTTTAGTCGAAACTCGAAATTCGAAAATCGAAAATCGACGTTGATCTCGCAAGTTTCGCATTTCGATTTTCGAGTTTCGACCGCTCCCGGCAATCGCGCCGCCCATTACATTTGCGTGATTGCTTTGGCGGAAGCAGGGCAGGTGCGCACGGTCGTGGAAGGGCGCGCCGATGGCGTGATCATCGACGAACCAAGGGGCGCAGGCGGTTTCGGATATGACCCTTACTTTTATTACCCGCCCCTGGGTAAGACCTTTGCGGAAATCCTCCCGGAAGAAAAGTTCGCCGTTTCCCACCGCGGCGCAGCGTTTCGCAAACTGCTGGATTACCTTTCTACCCCTGGACAGTGAGAAGTGTAGCGCGGACCTGTTTTGTAGGTCCGCGGCTCGTCCCCAATAAGCAAGGAAAAGCCGCGGACCTGCAAAACAAGCCCGCGCTACTCTTGCTTGCGATGGGCGGCGACAATCGCTTGGCCCAAACTTATACCGCCGTCACCGCAGGGGACTTCGGAATGCGTGAACACCTGGAAGTCTGCTGCCTCCAAGCGCGCTTGAAGATGTTGGGAGAGAAAACAGTTTTGGAACGAACCGCCACTGAGGCAAACCCGGTCAAGCCCGGTTCTGCCGCGCACCAGTTCCGCCGTACGCGCCAGGACATCCACAAAACCCAGATGGAATCGGTAGCTGAGGGCACTGGTGAGAATGCCCTCGCGAATATCCCTGGCGACCGCGAGAAACATGGGGCGACTGTCGATGATCCATCCGCCGCTCTCCTCTCGAATCGCGAAGGGATATCCTTCATCTTCACTCGACCCTTCAGCGATCGGGGCCGAACGCTGTTCGGCCCTATATTCTTCCATGGCGGCTTCCAATTCAATGGCCGCCTGGGCTTCATAGTTAACGTTTTCGCGAACACCGGCCAGGGCCGCAACGGCGTCGAACAGCCTGCCGGTGCTTGAGGTCAACGGAGAATTCACCCCGCGCTCAATCATTTGCAACAGGGTTTGGGTACGCGTGCGGTCGAGTCCGCGTACGAAGGGAATGTCTAAATCCCAAAAGTCCCGGCCAAAATGCTGAAACAGATAACTGATCGCCATGCGCCGAGGCTCCACAATCGAGGCGGACCCTCCCGGCATGGGGATGTAATCCAGGTGGGCGAGGCGCTCAAGGCCGTGATAATCGCCAACCAGCACTTCCCCGCCCCATACGTTTCCATCCAGCCCGAAACCCGTCCCGTCAAGGGCGAAACCGATGACGCGCCCGTCGAGATGATTTTCCGCCATGCAGCTTGCGATGTGGGCGTGGTGATGTTGAACCCCCACGCGCTCCATGCCCTGCTGCGCCAGCGCCCAGCGCGTGGAAGAATAATCAGGATGGAGGTCATAGGCGAGGACGCGCGGTTCAATCTCCAAAATACGTTTGAGCCCCGCCACTGTTGATTCAAAGAACTTGTAACTCTCCAGGTTCTCGAGGTCGCCGATATGCTGACTCAAGAAAGCCTCGCAACCGCGGGTGAGGCAAATGGTGTTTTTCAGTTCGCCGCCCACCGCCAACACCGGCGGCAATTCTTCCTTCAGAAAGATGGGGGCAGGCACATAGCCGCGCGACCGGCGCACCTGCCGCGCTCGATCGCCCACGACGCGCACCACGGAATCATCGGCGCGCAGGAGGATTTCGCGATTGTGCACCAGGAAGTAATCCGCAAGGCCGCGCAATCGCTCCATTGCTTCCACGTTATCGATGGCGATGGGCTCTTCGGAGATATTTCCGCTCGTCATTACCAAAGCTGAGAAACGGCCCTCGGCAAGAAGCAAATGATGCAAGGGCGTATAGGGTAGGAACACTCCCAAGTCGCGGTTGAACGGGGCGACGGAGGGGGCAAAGCGTTCCGGTTGTCTCTTCTTTGCGAGGACGATGGGATGCGCCGGGCTTCGCAGCACGCCGCGGGAGGCATCGTCCAGCCAGCAGAATTCTTCCCCGCCCGCAAGTGTCGCCGCCATGATCGCGAAGGGTTTCTCCACGCGCCGTTTTCTTTCTCGCAGGCGCGCGACGGCAGATTCGTTCATCGCATCCACGGCCAAGTGAAATCCGCCCAGACCTTTGACCGCCACAATCTCACCGGCGGCGAGTAACTCGACAGCTTTCTGAATGGGACCGGCAGCTTCGATTCGTTGCCCGCCGCTATTCCACAACTCAACGTGCGGGCCGCAATTCCAGCAGGCATTGGGTTGGGCGTGGAACCGGCGATTGCTCGGATCGTCGTATTCACGCTGGCATTCCGGGCACATGGGGAAGGCCGCCATCGAGGTCTTGGCGCGGTCGTAGGGAATATCGCGCACGATGGTGTAGCGTGGCCCACAGTTGGTGCAATTGATAAACGGGTAGCGAAATCGCCGGTCATCGGGGTCGAGCAACTCGCGCAGGCAGTCACCGCAAATGGCCACATCGGGAGAAATTAAGACGCGGCGTTCTTCCCCGGCGCGACTTGGCAGGATGCGGAATTCAACGTCTTGGTTCGCGGGCCGATCCGCGACCACCAGGCTTGTGACGTGCGCAAGGGGAGGAACTTCTTTCGGCAGCCGCGCAAGGAATGCCGCAACCGACTCTGCGGCGCCTTCAACCTCGATGGAAACGCCTGCCGCAGTGTTGGTAACGAACCCCGTCAGGTTGTGTTCAGTAGCCAGCCGGTAGATGAAGGGACGAAATCCCACGCCCTGCACGATTCCCGCAATTTCGACGGCCTTTCGCATAATAATAAGAGTATTGCCGATTGACGATTGTCGATTGCCGATTGGTGATTGTCAATCCCCGTCGTCGATTTATCCCAATCGTCCATATTCAATCGGCAGTCGACAATCGGCCATCGGCAATTAACGATCGGCAAACCTCGCTGCCTCTCGGCGCTTTTCCAGCCACTTCATCCACGCGTCCAAGCCCTGGCCCGTGGTGCAGGAAACTTCCAGTATTTCCATTCTGGGATGAATCTGCCGCGCATATTCACGCGCTCGGGCGATGTTGAAGGAGACATAAGGCAGCAGATCGATTTTATTGAGGATGAGCAGTTCAGACTTCGCGAAGATGGATGGGTACTTTAACGGCTTGTCTTCGCCTTCCGCCACACTCAGCATCACAATCTTCGCCGCCTCCCCGAGGTCGTAGCTGGAGGGGCAAACCAGGTTCCCCACGTTTTCGATAATCAAAAGGTCAAGATTCTCCAAAGGCCAATCAGCGAGCGCGCGTTCCACGCGGAGCGCATCCAAATGGCAGGTTCCTCCGGTGGTGATTTGCCTGGCGGGAAACCCAAACTGCGAAAGGCGGCGGGCATCGTTATCCGTCTGAATATCTCCCGTCAGCACCGCGACGCGCGCGCCCTTGGGGAAACGCTCTAATGTTCGCTCCAGCAGCGAGGTCTTTCCCGAGCCCGGCGAGCTGATCAAGTTCATGCACAAGATCCCATGCCCACGAAAGCTCTCCCGCAATCGGGCAGCGATGTGGTCATTTTCACTTAGGACCTTTTTCTCCAACGGAATTCGATCCATCAATCCTCCCAAGTGCAGTGACGAACAGGATTGCCGATTTTCGATGGACGATGGAGTAAAATGAAAGTCCACAATCATCAATCGACAATCGGCAATCGGCAATTCTCTTGCCTGTCACTGCTCTTCGACCTCCAAATACGCCATGTCCAATTCATCGCCTCCGGCGAATTGGGTTTCGATGCGCCCGCAGCGGGGGCATGCCAGGCTGTACTCTGTGACCTCGAAAGTGAGGTCGCAAGCGGGACAACGCTGGCGGCGGGGAACGGACTCGATCACGAGCGCCAGGGGTTCAAGATCAGTTCCCTGCACCAGCGCCCTGAAGCCAAAGCTGAGCGCCTCTGGCTCCACCCCGGACAAGGCGCCAATGCGCACCCCCACTTTGGCGACGTGCACACCCGGGCGTTTTCCCGCCTCATTGCGCACGGCGTCGAGAATGGCACTGGCGATGCTTAATTCGTGCATGGCTTAACAAATAGAATTGCCGATTTTCGATTGCCGATGGTCGATTGAACAAGATCGAAAATCGGCATCGGCAATTTCTCCACTCGTCACTGCTTCAACAGATCCGCGGAAGCTGGTCGCCGGTGAGCATGTCGACGATGCGGGTCGTTCCCAGCGATGTCCGCATGATCACCAGACCCGCATTCGCCAGGGTTACTCGCCCAATTATCCGCGCCTGCTTCCCCAAGGGATGCGCGCGCATCGCCGCCAGGATTCGCTCCGCATGTCCTGGGTCAACAATAGCCACCAGTTTCCCTTCGTTCGCCACGTAGAGGGGGTCGAGCCCCAAAAGTTCGCACGCGCCCCGCACGGCTTCCTGAATAGGAATGGTGGATTCTTCCAACTCCATGCCCACGCGCGACTGGGCAGCAATTTCGTTCAACGCGCTGGACACGCCGCCGCGGGTAGGATCGCGCATGCAGCGAATGGCCGGACTCGCTTCCAACATGGCCGCCACCAGCGTGTGGAGCGCGGCGCAGTCACTCACAATCGGGCTCTCAAACTCCAACCCCTCGCGCTGGGAGAGGATCGTGATGCCGTGGTCGCCAATCGACCCGCTCAGGATGATGAAATCGCCGGGCCGAGCCTGATCGGCAGAGAGATTGATGCCGGGAAGCACGCGGCCAATTCCCGAGGTATTGATGAAGAGCCCGTCACCTTTGCCGCGTTCCACCACCTTGGTGTCACCGGTGACCACCGCCACTCCCGCTTCCTCAGCCGCGCGGGCAAGCGAAGCCACTACCCGCTGGAGCGTTTCAAGCGGCAAGCCTTCCTCAAGAATGAAAGCCGCGCTGAGGTAAAAAGGTTCGGCCCCGCCCATGGCCAGGTCGTTGATTGTGCCATTGACAGCGAGCGAACCGATGTCTCCTCCCGGAAAGAAAAACGGCTTCACGACAAACGAATCGGTGGTGAAGGCCAAGCGCACTCCATCCACACCCACCAGGGCCTGGTCGTTCAGGCAGTTCAGAGCCGGATTCTGAAAAGCAGGTAAGAACACTTTTTGCAGTAATTCCGCGCTCAGGCGGCCACCGCTGCCGTGGCCGAGCAGAACCTTGTCTTGCGCGGGCAAGGGAGCCGGGCAGGCGAGATTCTCCAGGGACAGTTTGTTGTTATCCATAAGACAGTGCCCCGAGTCCGAGGTTGGGGAGAAGGGGACGAGTGAGGAAACTGCCGATTGACGATTGCCGATTTTCGATTTTTCCCAATCGGCAATCGGCAATCGAAAATCGGCAATCCTGCATGTCGCTCATCATTGCGTTTTCGACCTCGCCCCTTCATTGTGCCGTCGATACTGATAATACGCCGCACAGGCACCTTCCGACGAAACCATGGGCGCGCCGAGGGGATTCGTGGGCGTGCAGCGCGTGCCGAACGCGGGGCAATCCGGCGGCTTCTTCAAGCCTTGCAGCACCAAGGCGCTGATGCACTCGGCGGGCTCATCCGTATCCTGCGCGGCCACGTCAAAAACCTCTTCCGCATCGAAGGCGGCGAACTCCTCACGCAACTTCAAACCACTGCGGGGGATCAACCCGATGCCACGCCACTTGCGGTCGCACACTTCGAACACCTTGGCCATGATCTGTTGCGCTGGGCGATTCCCTTCCCGCGCCACGAACCGTACGTACTGGTTTTCGACTTCCGCGCGGCCCTCTTCCAGTTGCGCCACCAGCATGGAAATCGCTTCCAGCAAATCCACGGGCTCAAATCCCCCCACCACAATGGGAACATGAAAATCGCGGCTGAGGTCCACGTACTCATCCAGACCCATCACCGTGCAAACATGCCCAGGGGCAATGAATCCCTGCACGCGATGCTGGGGAGATTCTAGCAGCAGGCGAATGGCAGGAGGCACCAGAACCTGCGACACCAACATGCAAAAGTTCTTCAAACCTTCGCGGGCCGCCTGCCAAACGGCCATGGCATTGGCGGGGGCTGTGGTCTCAAACCCGATGCCCAGAAATACCACCTTGCGGGTGGGGTTGGCACGCGCAATCTTCAACGCCTCCATGGGTGAGTACGCCACGCGCACATCACCGCCATTGGCTTTCACGTGGAAAAGGTCGGAGTGCGAACCGGGCACGCGCAGCATGTCACCATAAGAGACCAGCGTGACGTTGGGCAGCGAGGCAATCGCCAGCGCCTTGTCAATCACCTCGAGCGGGGTTACGCAAACGGGACACCCGGGGCCGTGAACCAATTCAACTTGGGGAGGGAGAACTTCATCGATGCCATAGCGCATTAGAGTGTGCGTCTGGCCACCGCAAATCTCCATGAGCACCCAGGGTTGACTAACGCGCTTGGCAATCTCGGCAATCAATGGGCGTGCCAGGTTTGCATCGCGATATTCATCGATGTATTTCATAAGGGAAAGTCCGGAGTTCTACTGACCCTTGCATAATACGGTGACGAGTGACCCCCTCACCCCCAACCCCTCTCCCCCAAGGGGGCGAGGGGAGAGTTAAGTGATTTAGTTATGCGACCAACTCCCCTCGCCCCCTTGGGGGAGAGGGGTTGGGGGTGAGGGGGTTCTGTCACCACAAATTGCAATACTCAATAGCAGGAATTGCCGATTGACGATTTTCGGTCTTAGCCAATCGTCAATCGGCCATGGAAAATCGGCAATCTTGCGTGTTACTCGTTACTCGTCACTCGTCAATTGATTCTCCAACCCCTCATCCGCTAGCGCTCCCATCTCTTTGAGCAACTCGAGGGTGCGGGCGGCCTCTTCCGCGTCAAGGCGGCTCAGAGCGAAGCCCACATGGACGATCACGTATTCGCCCACCTCCACTTCCGGAACAAAGTCCAACTGCACTTCGCGCGTGACGCCGCCGAAGTCCACGCGCCCGATCAGCGCGCCGTCGCGGTCTTCCTTATGGAGAACTTTCCCCGGAATTGCCAAACACATGGTCGCTCATTTCTGGGTAAAGGTAGGGAAGGCTGGAAAACTTCGAAGGAGCCTAAATTACTACGATCCGTTCCGAGCCCCAACGGGCGGACACGGTGGCGATGGCCCGCCTCAAACCGTCCGCCGAATCGCTGTCGGGGGCGTCGGCTAGCTGCAAGTTGTGCACGATCTCCCCCACCAGGTCGGCAGCCAGCCCCACGGCCGATTTCACCGCATCATGCATCTCGCCACCTAAAGTCAAACAGTCCGCCGCCTCTACCGCCAAGATTATGACATCTTTCGGGACATTAAGTAGCAATTCCTTGGCCAACTGGAGGGTCTCAAACAGTCCGACGTAATGTGGGGAAGGCCCAAAAGTGGACTTCATGTCCGAACCTTGCAGCACAAAGAGGGTTCCGGCAGACACATTGCCGGTCTGAATGCTGTCTACGACCACAAGAAGCTGAATTCCATCCAGATAATCGATGAGGTGGAAGCCTGAATCCGTAGTGAAAACGACGTCCATCTGGGGGAAACGCCGCCTAAGCTCATCCGCCGCCACCGAGCCAAAGGCGTCGTCGGCCAGCAACTCGTTGCCCAGACAAAGGATGCGGAACATAAAAGAAAGTCCGAGGTCCGGAGTGCGGGGTCCAAAGTCCAAGAGCGACCTATGTGAATTGCGGCGTCTCAGTTTGGCTTTTCCTCTGGGAAAGCTCCGTATTCTGAGTAATACCGTTCTAGAGGGAAACGTAGATCCCTTCGATGTGATCTCCGAAGGGCAGGGTCTGCGACTAGTTTCTCGATGAGCTTTTTCAGGCGAGAGAAATGCACTGCCGATCCCGGTGGGAACAGTACTACTCCGCAATCAATCCGCTTGTCATCCCAGAAGAATACTCGTTGAGCCATGACGACTTTTGACTCAGTCCAGACGTCATGCCAGATGCGAAAGTTCCACCGCATTCCAGTCTTGTCGCTCCGCGGCTGCTGATTCACCCACATGTCTTATTTTATCCATGCCGGAATCGTGTCGGGAATCATTTGCAACTCCGGAATCCACCCCCCTAGCACCAACGCTTTTCGCTTAACTTGACCGTCCCCAATCTTCGCCCCCCAGCACCCAGTCCCCAACCCCTAGCACCTTTGTATTTTGCCATCCCAATCTCGCCGCAGGGTTGACTGGACGTTGCCCCGGCTATCGTGCACGCGCACCATCAAGGGCATACTTCCGGGCAGCGAGTGGGTAGCGCAACCGTGGCAGGGGTCGTAGGCGCGGAAAGCCATCTCCACCATATTCAGAATGCCTTCCGAAACGTTCCCATCGGAAATGAGCCCCTTCGCGGCCTTCTCGACGCTCATCGCCATGCGCGCGGCATTGTTTTGCGTGGCTACGATCATGTTGGCCTTCGTGATGATCCCCTTATCGTCAGTCTGGTAATGATGAATCAAGGTCCCGCGGGGTGCTTCGACCACGCCGACGCCCTCGCGCGGTGTCTCCGTGGGCAGCGTGCGGATATCCGGACTCGTGATCTCCGGGTCGGCGGCAAGCTCCTTGAGGCGTTCAGCCGCATAGAGGAGTTCAATGACGCGAGCCCAGTGGTTCGCCAAGGTGTGGTGAACCGGCTTGGCGCCCAGCATGGCGAAATACTGCTGATACGCTTCCTGCGCGAGAGGGGTTGCCATTCCCTCTGCCGCATTCAGCCGGGCGAGGGGCGCGACGCAATATACTCCGCTCTCCGCCCCCTCGCTGAAGCCTTTCCAACCCAGCGGTTTGAGATAGGCAAACTTGATGTAGCTCCAGGGTTCCACGTGTTCGGCGATGTAATCGAGATACTTCGCCGGCGCAAACTTGTTCCACTCCTTACCATCGGGCGTGACCACCCGGAGGGAACCATCGTAGAAATTCACTTTGTTGGCATGATCCACCATTCCCATGTAATAAGTTCGATGGGTGTAGGCATCAGAGCGAATCAGGTCAACGTACTCGCCATTTCCCAGGACGAGTTTCTGAAAGGTTTCCAGGGTAAACTTGGCAAAGTCCAGAGCCTCAACAGCGACCTGCTTGATCTTTTCCTGCTCGGCGGCGCTGATGTGCTTGGCCACTCCTCCCGGCAATCCCAACACGGGGTGGACGGGCTTGCCGCCAATCGCCGTCATGATTTCCCGCAGCTTGCGGCGCATCCCGATCACTTTTTGGCCGACCTCGATGCCCACTTTGGCGATGACGCCGAGCACGTTGCGTTCTGCCGCCGGAGCCTTGGGCCCCACAATGAAATCAGGTCCCCCCAAAAAGTACACGTGCAGCGCGTGGTCCTCGGTTACGAAGCAAGAGTAAAACAGTTCGCGAATCTTTTTGGCCGCGGGAGGCGGCGTGACTTGGTAAAGAGCATCCAGGGCTTTGGTGGACGCCATATGATGCGCGGTGGGACACACCCCGCAAATCCGCGAGGTGATCTGCGGCATCTCCTCAGCGGGGCGCCCTTGCGCGAACTTCTCGAACCCCCGCAACTCGGGGACCTGAAAGAACGCGCGATCAACGCTTCCCTGCTCATTGAGGAATATCTCTATCTTTCCATGGCCTTCCAGTCGCGTGATGGGATCAATCGTGATCCGTCGGCCAGGGGTTTCATTCTCAGCCATTTCTGTTCACCTCGTAATCAGCACAATGAATGCTGAGCATCCGAAGGTCGAAAATCGAAACTGGAAATTCGAAACGCGCCGCGATTTTTCGATTTTCGAGTTTCGAGTTTCGATCCTTGCGGCTCGTCACTTGTCACTCGTCACTGCTTCTTCCATCTTCTTCCGCCTCAGCATCGACGTTGGCAGGCTATAGCGGTAAAACGTTCCGACGGGGTCGGGAACCGTTTGCACGATTTGTTCGATCTCTTTTTCGTCGTTGCTGTCAATGATGGAGGAAATGGCGGACAAGGCTTTGGCCCCGTAGTCGCGAACGCGGCTGGTGGGACCGAAGCACCCCGTACACGGCATATTGCCTTGTGGGCAAAGAGCTTCGCAGCCGCTGCGAGTCGCAGGTCCAAGGCACACCACCCCTTGCGCCAGCATGCACGTCTCCTCATCGATGACCACGTGCGGGGGCCGCTTGAACTCTTTCAAGGTAAGCTTCTCCGGCCGGGTATCCTTGCGCGGGCATTCCTCGCAGAGGGCGACGTCGGGAGCGAGCACCGTCCCTTTCGGCGGCAGATTCCCGCTGAGAAGCACGTGAACGGCATCCCACAGAATCTTGGGCGTGGGCGGACACCCCGGCAAATAGTAATCAACGTCCACCACCTGATCGAGCGAGCGGACGGTCTCAAAAAGTTCCGGCAAGCTTACGGAGAATCCATTTTCCTTGTGCAGGGTTTTCGGGAACATCCTCTCCGGATTCACCGTCGAAGGCGACTCGCAATAGGAGGATTCGAGCACACCCTGGCGCGACGAAAGGTTGGCCAGACCGGGAATCCCTCCGAGTTGCGCGCACGAGCCGAGCGCCACCAGCACCTTGGCTTTCTTGCGCATCAGATGGGCCATCTCCTGCTGTTCACTGGTACGGACCGCGCCGTTCACGAAAGCCGCCAGGATGGACCCGTCCGGCATGGCTTCCACGTGGTGCCGCTTGAAATCCAGGGCGACGGGCCAGAAGACGATGTCCACCGCCGCGACGACATCCAGGACTCTCTCGTCGAGATCCAAAACGGTCTCTTCGCAGCCGCCGCACGAGGCGCACCAATAGAAGGCGACCTTGGGCTTTTCATTCTTGGAGACTGCTGCAGGTTCCGTCATCACGCCGCCACCTCCTCCGGAATGCGCTCGTCCTTCACCTTCAGCCGCAGCGGACCCAGCGCCCGAACCTTTTCTACCATATCGTTCACCACCGTTTTCAGGCGCTCGGCTTCCGAGGCGGAAATCCACTCCAAGCGAAAGCGGTCATCTTCGATCCCCATGTCGTGCAAGACGCGCCGAAGCATGTGCACGCGGCGTAGAGTCTTGTAATTCCCTTCCTGATAGTGGCAGTCACCGGGATGGCAGCCGCCGATCAGCACGCCGTCCGCGCCGCGGGAAAAGGCGTCGAGGATGAACTGCGGGTCCACGCGGCCCGAGCACATCGTGCGGATGACGCGAATGTTGGCTGCGTACTTGACGCGCGATGTTCCCGCCAGGTCCGCCGCCAGGTAGGTGCACCAATTGCAGAAAAACGCCACGATTTTGGGTTCAAAGGTGGTCTGAATCGCCACCAGCGGTTCCGGTTTCTTCTCAGGCATTGGCCAGCACCCCCTGGATCTCTTCAAAAATCTCCTCGTCTTCAAAGAGGTTCTGTCGGATAGTGCCCGACGGGCACGCCGCCACGCAGGTTCCGCAGCCCTTGCACAGGACCTCGTTAATTTGCGCCACCTTCTTATCCGCGAGGAACGATATCGCCGAGTACGGACAGAGCGGAACGCACGTCTTGCAGCCCGAGCACTCCTCTTCCACGATGTACGCGGTGTTGGGCTCCATTTCGACATAACCCGTGTCAATCAGAACCATCGCCTCGGCGGCAGCGGAGCCTGCCTGCCCCACCGAATCGGGAATATCCTTGGGAGCCTGGCAGGCGCCGGCGATAAAAATGCCGTCCGTGAAAGTGTTGACGGGAGCGAGCTTGGGATGGCGCTCCAGGAACCAGCCTTCCGTGGAACAACTGATGTTGAAGAGGCGCCGCACGTCCTTGGCGTCATCCTGGGGAACAAGTCCCACTGACAGCACCACCATATCCACGGGCACGCGCCGCACAAAGGAAATGAGCGTATCTTCGGCGCGCATCACCAGCTTCCCTTCCTCTTCCTTGGTCATCGCCCAGTCCGTGACCTCGGCCACGCGGCCGCGGATCATATGTACGCCTTCCGCCAGGAGTTGGTGGTAGAACTCCTCGTAAGCTTTGCCCGGCGCCCGCATATCAATGTAGAACTGATAAACCTCCGCTCCGGTGCGCTCTTTGAGCAGGTGCGCCAGCTTCAAGCTGTACATGCAGCAGACGCGCGAGCACCACTTGTTGGTGTTTTCGTCGCGCGAGCCCACACAGTGGATGATTCCAATGGCCTGCGGCTTGCGCCCATCGCGCATAATCACTTCCCCACCCGTGGGGCCCGAGGCGTTGATCAAGCGCTCCACTTCCGGAGCCGTATACACATTGGGATACACGCCGTAACCGTAGTCCGGAACCTTGCGGGCATCAAACGGCTGATATCCTGTGGCCAAAATGATGGCCCCCACCTTGATCGTTTCCAGTTTGGGCTGCTGCTTCAGGTCCACCGCGTGCCGGTCCCCGCAGGCCTCAATGCACGTCTTCTTGCAGCGGCCAGTCTTGAAGTCAATACAGGTTTCAGGGTCGATGACGGGGATTTGCGGCACGGCCTGCGGGAAAGAAATGTAAATAGGCCGGCGTTTGCCCAAACCCAGGTTGAATTCATCGGATACTTTCGCCTGCTTGTAAATGCACCCTTCGATGCATTCCAGGCAGCCAACGCAAAGGTCCTCATTGATGTAGCGAGGGTGGCGGGTGACAGAAACCTCAAAGTTCCCCACATACCCCTGCACCTGAGTCACCTCGGATAGCGTCCAGAGGGTGATGTTGGGATGCTTTTTCACCGCCGTCATTTTGGGCGTAAGGATGCACGCGGCGCAATCGAGGGTGGGGAAAGTCTTGTCGAATTTCGCCATGTTCCCACCGATGGTGGGTTCGCGCTCGACCAGGTAAACGTGCTTGCCGGCGTTGGCCAGGGTCAAGGCAGCATGGATTCCCGCAATGCCCCCTCCCACAACCAGCACGTTCGGGTCGATGGGTACGCGCTTCTTCACCAGGGGTTTGTGGAACGCCACGCGCCTGATCGCCGCCCGCAACAGCGCCATGGCTTTCTCCGTCGCCTTCTGGTGGTCCAGGTGCACCCAGGAATCGTGCTCGCGAATGTTGACCATTTGGAAGCAAAAGGGATTAAGTCCGCCCTTCGCCACGGCGCCACGGAAAGTCTCCTCGTGCAGCAATGGCGAGCAGGAAGCCACCACCACGCGGTTCAACTTCAGTTCTTCAATGTCCTGTCGGATCAGTTCCTGCCCGGGATCGGAGCACATATACTTGTATTCACGCGCCACCGCCACGCCCGGCAGGTTGGCCGCGTAATCGGCCACCGCCTTAACATCCACCGTGGCCGCAATGTTCGTCCCGCAGTGGCAGACATAGACGCCAATTCGCAAATGACCATTCCCGGCTTCCATTGGTTTCTCCTCACCTAGGTGTTTACGCGAAGCTACGCCGCCGCCGGCGCGTATCTTGCCAGCATCTGTTTGGCGGCCACGATGTTGCGTTCGAGCCCGAGTTCCTTGGCGGAGAACCCGAAGGCCAAGCCGAGAAGTTGGGTGAAATAGACGACCGGCATGGAGATCTCGCCATATTTCTTGCTGGCTTCATCCTGAAAGGCATCCAAATTGAATTGGCAAAGCGGGCAAATAGTGGAGACAATTTGCGCTTCGCGACGGCGCGCTTCCTTCAACAGAATGTGGATAAGCGAAAGCCCGACTTCCGGCAGCGTTCCCTTTTGGCTTCCCCCGCAGCAACGCGTCTTCAGGGGGTAGTCCACCACCTCCGCACCCACCGCCCGCAGCAGTTTGTCCATGGTGACGGGATAGTACATCAGGTCAAAAGTGGCGTAAGGACGAACAATCTGGCACCCGTAATACGGCGCCACTTTGAGGCCGGTGAGCGGCGTCTTAATGCACGCCTTGATCTGGTCCATACTGATATCGTTGATGAGAACGTCGAGGGGATGGCGGACCTTGACGGTCCCGTGGTACGTGAGGCCGGCAGCCTTAAAGCCGTGCTCCAGCGTCTCCGCCACCTTGGGGTATTCCTTGATGTAGCGTTGCGTTTTGTTGAGGACGAGAAAACAGGCGCTGCACGGCGCCAGGAGGTCAAGATTCTTTTTTTCCGCGATGGCCAGGTTGCGGCCCGCCAAAGCGAAGGAACTCACTTCATCGATGGCCATGTATGCCGTGGCGCCACAGCAATTCCAATCGTCCAGTTCTTCCAGTTCAATATCCAGCGCCTTGAAGACCGCTAGCAGCGATTCTTCATATGCCTTGCCTGTTCCTCGCAGCGAACAACCGGGGTAATAGAGGTATCGTTTCACGCCGCCACCTCCTTTTTCTTGTCCGCCTCAACGGCGTCCAGCATGTTCTGAAGTTGTTTGCGACCGCGAATGGTTGCAGGCACAATCTCCATGCGCCCGGCGAGGAAGAGCTTGGTCCCCAACTTGGACATCCCCAGCAGCCTCATGATTGCGGTCTTTAAGAAGACTCTCACCACCAGCCAGGATTCCGTCACCCGGCCATTCCTTCGGATCATGTTTCCGAACTCGCTCGCCAGGACGGGAATGGGGAAGCGCCGGGGGTAAACGCCATCTTCGATCGCACGCCTTTTCAGCGCGTACATGACGTCGGTCACCCGAATGCGCCGTGGGCATTCCACCGTGCAGGAATAGCAGCTCGTGCAAAGCCAAATGGTGAAGCTCTCCAGGACGTCTTTCTTAAATCCTTCGCGCGCCATGTGAATCAGACGCCGGGGAGTAAGGTCCATGTAGGGCGAAAGCGGACAACTAGCGCTGCACAATCCGCATTGAATGCAATTGCGGATGCGTTCTCCACCCATGACGCCGGTCACCCACCTGGCAAACGCCGGGTCGCGTTCAATTTCATACTTGATCAGACTCTTTACCGCCATACGGATTCCCTCCCCTGATTCACAGGTGAAGCATGACGATGGCTCTGGAAACTCTTATTGAATGGGATAGTAAGGGGTGTGCGGACCGACCAAGGGTTTGCGGGCGTGGTGGAAATCCTCAAAAGTCTACACCCCGTCGAGACAGACCTAGAGCCCACAATCATGCACGGCGCGGGCCAAGTAGAACAATGGGTATAGTTGATTGATAATGCTCCCCGCCGGCGATCAATCTTAACGAATCCTAATGCAGGTCATTGATCAAAGCGGACAAAACTCAGCACATTAATCGTCGATTGTTGAATAAATCAACGCACTTGATGCTTCTTTATCGAGGTGTATGGGACTCTATTAAGGCATGATTAATTTCGCAGCGAACTTATCCGCGCCTTGGCAGTTTAGAATCTGCCAATAAACTGGTAAACTTCGCCGCCACGGCAGGATTTGCCTCCATCTTCTTGGGTTAAAACACACGATTTACGCTTTGAAGTGGAGGCCCTGAGATCAACAGAAATCGGCCTAATGGCATTCATGTATCTGCTGCTCCGCGCCTCGGCGTTGAGGTTCATTTCATCCGAGCGGTACCCGCAGCCCTCACCCACTGGCAGACATGGCCCACCACCTTAGGCAGGGCAGCCGCGACGACAGGCGAGAGCGAATCGCCAAAAGCAAACGATTGCGCAGAAACGGTGATGATAAGCGCCTGTGGGCGGTGACCATACAACTCTTGGGCGCTCGAAAGCAGTCCTGACGGCGTGCAGGTATGGGTAAACGCTGAGCAAGCGGCGGGCTGCGGACGCACGGCGTGGTGATGGATTTTCCCCGGCTTGCCCTGGGCGTCGGCGTCGATAAACACCGCGCGTCGGCACTGGCTGAGCGGCTCGGCAAGTTCCGGGGTGAGCTGGTGGCAGGTGATAACCTCGGCGTCTTGGCCAGCGAGCTCTTGACCAAGCAAATGGCCGGCGTGCCAGCCGAACCCGTCATCACTCCGCAGGGGATTTCCGTAGCCAACAATCAGAGTCCGAGGTCTGGAGTCCAATGCCCGGGGATCGGAATTCGAAAATCGAAAGTCGAAAGTCGGCGAGATTGCGGGCGATTTGCGCGTTCGCAATTTCGAGTTTCGAGTTTCGAATTTCGAATTTCGCTTTGGGGCCTCGGACTTTCTCATCGACTTTTCAATTCATCCAGCAACGACCCTTCCGGTCCCAGCAACTGAATGTGCAAGGGAACCTGGCCGGAAGCATGGGTGGAGCAGCTAAAGCACGGGTCATAGGCGCGCACGATGGCGGAAACGCGGTTCAACATCCCCTCTTTCAATTTCTTGCCGTCAATGTAATGGTGGGCCACCTGATCGATGCTGCGGTTGATGGCCAGATTGTTGTGCCCCGTCGCGACGATGAGGTTCGCCCAGGTGATAGCGCCTTCTTCGTTCACCTTGTAATGATGAATCAGAATGCCGCGCGGCGCTTCGATCATGCCCACGCCTTCCAGGTTGTTAACGCCCGCGTGGGCGCGAATCTGCTTGCCCAGAACTGCGGGGTCATTCAGCAGCGCTTCCATACGTTCCAGCCCGTAGAGCGCTTCGATCAGGCGGGCATAATGAAAGTGGAAGGAACTGGGCACGATCTTTCCCAATCGTTGGTGAAATTCGGTGAACTCCACGTCGGCCAGGGGAGTTCCACAACTTTTTGCCACGTTCAACCGCGCCAAAGGTCCGACGCGGTAAACGCCGTCGGGGAAACCGATGGGCTTGTAGTAAGGCGCCTTTAGGTAAGAATTGGCAAGCGCCGCCTCGCCGATGAGTTTCTTGTAGTCACCCGCGGGAACGTGATCCGCAACGATCTTGCCGTCCGCATCCTTAAACCGGATCCCACCGTCGTAGTGCTGGAGTTTCCCCGCCGCATCCACCAGGCCCGCATACATGGTGGGGATGTTGCCAAAGTGCTCGACTTCCTCCTTAAATTGATCCAGCACTCCCTTGAAAAACTTCAGCGTACGCCCAACGATGGCCTTGGCTTCCGGCAATCCGGCAAGAATCCTGTCACGCACGGCGGGATCGAGAGGAGCGTTCACGCCTCCCGGGACTGTCCACGAGGGATGAATGCGTTCCTTGGCCAGGCCAGAAATCACCTCCTGCCCGAACTTGCGCAGGGCGATGCCGTCGCGGGCGATGTCGGGAAACTTCTCGATGACTCCCAGCACGTTGCGGCGCGCCGGGTCAGAATCGAATCCCAGCAAAAGGTCGGGCGAAGAAAGATGGAAGAAGCTGAGGGCGTGCGACTGCACGAACTGGCCGCAGTGCAGAATCTCTCGCAGCAGCGCCGCGGTTTCAGGAATGCGGACGCTCATGATGGCATCGCAGGCTTTGGAGGAAGCCAGCAGATGGCTGACGGGACAGATGCCGCAGATGCGCGCCGTGATGGAAGGCATTTCGTAGTACGGGCGGCCCTCGGTGAATTTTTCGAATCCCCGCACTTGGGTTATGTGCAATTGCGTGCTGGCCACACGTCCGCTGTCGTCGAGCTGGATCGAGATTTTGGCATGGCCCTCGATTCGCGTAACGGCGTCAATCATGATTTTTTTCATCAGAACTCCTTGGACCCCGGATGATCAACTATGGTTTAAGGGCGAATCCCCGCCAATGAGCAGAACAGCCAAAAGTGACTTAATGTCGCATCCCCCCACCCTGCCCATTACTCCTTTACTTTCAATACGTTGCAAATACGTGTTCATCCGTGTCATCCGTGGCTAGCACCTAGCCGAATTTCACCTTGGTACTCAAATCGGGCATACGCCCGTCGAGCAGTTCACCCAGCACGTAACCGATCGCGGCAGCCGGGGGCGGGCAGCCGGGCACAAACAGGTCCACCTTCACCACCTCGTGCAGCGGGACGGCGCGCTTCAGCAGGGACGGAACGCCCTCGCTGGGGATGCGCGGCTTTTCGTCGACGCCCTGGACGTAGATTCGCTCCAGAAGCTTTTTGACCGGGATGGAATTGCGCATGGCGGGCACATTACTGGTGACCGCGCAATCGCCCAACGCCACCAGCAGGCGCGTGCGCTCCCGCACGTGCTTGATTTTTTCGTAGTCGTCGGAATTGCTGACGGCGCCCTCGACGATGGTCACATCCACATCCTCGGGAAACTCCTGGGCATCGACCAGCGGGCCATACACGATGTCGGCCTTCTGCGCCACCGAGGCAATGGCCTCATCTATATCCAGAATCGACATGTGGCAGCCGGAGCACCCGTCCAGCCACAACGTAGCAACTCGCGCTTTCTTCATGTGTTCCTCTCAATGCCGACGGCGAAATTCGAAACTCGAAACTGGAAACCGGAAACTCGAAAATCGCTGTCCTGGACCCGAGTTTCGATTTTCGAATTTCGATTCTCCGACGCCGGACTCCGAACCTTCTTCACGCGTGCACTTCCCGTGGGTGGCACAGGCACTCTTGCCTGTGCCGCACCGGCAGGAGTGCCGATGCCACTACTTCACACGTGCACTCCCCGTTTGACCGCCAGCCACTTGATGTTTTCATTGCTCTTGGTCATTTCTTCCACCGCCAGACCTTTCTCCGCCAGCGCCCCGGTGGGGCACACCTGCACGCACTTACCGCATTTGGTGCACGCTTTCGACTCGCCCCACGGCCCGTCAAGCTCCGCAACCAGGCGCGATTGGATGCCCCGGCCGCTGATTTCCCACACATTCGCCCCTTCCACCTCCGCGCACACCCGCACGCATCGCGTACAGAGAATGCAGCGGTTATGATCCAGGATATAGCGCTCATGCGAAACATCCACCGGCAGCCGGGGATAGTTATAAGGGAAGCGGACGTGTGTAACTCCCAGGCGCTGGGCCATGGCTTGCAATTCGCAGTGATTATTGCAAACGCAAACGGAGCAGTAGTGGTTGCGTTCCAGCAGCAGGAACTCCATGACCATTTGCCGGTGCCGCAGAAGCTTTTCCGAGTTGGTATTCACCGACATGCCGTTCTGGATGGGAGTGGTGCAGGCGGGAAGCAATCGCCCCACGCCGGCGACCTCCACCAGACACAGGCGGCAGGAACCCGACGGGCTCAACCCCTCCATGAAGCACAGTGTGGGGATGTACTTCTTGTTCGCACGCGCGACGTCCAGAATCGTCTGGCCTTCACTGGCCCGGCAAAGCTCGCCGTCGATGCGGACGGAAATTTCTTGAGCCATTGGTTTACTCCCTCCAAAAGAAGTGGCTAGTGGTTAGTGGCTAGTGGCTAGTCACTCCCCACCAGCCATTGCCACTACCCACCAACCGGTACCCGCCAATCACCAGCCGCTAACCACTAGCCACTGCTCTTCCCTAGCGTTAAAGAGTGGCTAGCCGCAATCGATCAAACACTGGTGGTTGTCCGACCGATCACCTTCCGACGCAAAGACGCAATCATCTTTTGCAACTCGACGACCATACCGACCGTTTGGGGGACGTTGACATTCCGACAAGATCCCAAGTCGTCAGCAAGTTTTAGCTGGGTGTCCAATTCCGCCAGCGATCCTTCGGCATAGGACAGAAACTGAACGAATTCATTTCTTCCCTGTCGGGCTTGACCCTCAGCAATATTGGATGGGACGGACACCGCGGCTCTCCGCATCTGGGTAATCGGCCCGAATCGCTCATCCTCAGGGAAGGCACGGGTCATCAAGTAGATCTGCTTCGCCAAAGCCATGCCCTTTTGCCAGACGAGAAGATCCCGGTAGCTATTGATCTCACTCTCTGGAGTCATATCGTTTCTCCGCAATCGCCGGCCGCCTGCTTTCGACTAACCACTAGCCACTAACCACTAGCCACTGCTCGTCCCCTACCGGTGGCTCGGCACCACACCATTCTCCTTGATGTCGCAGCGCAGGCAACGGCTGGCCTCTTCCACGGCTTCCTCGACGGTCAGCGGCAGCACCGCTTCCTCGAAGGTCTTCACCCGCTGCTTGGCGGGCAGCGGATGGGGGTGATGCCGCTTGCTTTCGCTGACGTGCTCGGGTGGCGTCTGGTCATACTCGAAATGCGGCAAAAACTCCTGGGTTCGAACCTCTGCCGTCAAGCGCTGATCGATAAAGCGCGCCGCCTTCTTGCCATAGCCCATGGCGTTGGAAACATTGGTAGCGCCGGAAATCAGGTCGCCGCCGGCATACACCTTTTCGCGGCTGGTTTCCAGCGTGTAACGGTCGAAGGCCAGCGTGCCGTGCTCGGTAAGGTTGAGGCCGGAGGTCTTGCAGAAGTCGCGGTCCACCGCCTCGCCCACGGCCAGAATAACCGTGTCGCACTTGAAACTCTGAATTTCCTCGGTGGATATGGGACGGCGGCGGCCGGAGGAATCGAACTCACCCAGACGGGTTTTCACCACCTCGACAGCCTTCACGGCGCCGTTTTCGCCCACGATGCGGTGGGGCGCCGCCAGGAATACAAAGTGGGCGCCTTCCTGCTCCGCGGCTTCCACCTCCTCTTGGATGGCCGGCATATCCTTGCGCTCGCGGCGGTAAATCACCGTCACCGTCGCCCCCCGGCGCAAGGCGGTGCGGGCAGAATCGATGGCGGCATTGCCACCGCCGATAATCGCCACGCGTTGCCCCAACGCCACGGTTTCGTTCTTGGCGATCCCTTCAAGAAACTGGAGGGCCGACATCACGCCCTTCGATTCAATTCCGGGCACGTTTACCCGCGACTCTTTCCAGGTTCCGAGGGAGAGAAAAACCGCGTCGAAATCCATGCTGAGGTCATTCAGGGTGATGTCCGTCCCCACGTTTTTGTTGAACAGGAACTGGACGCCGAGGCGGCGAATCAATTCGATTTCCTGGGCGAGCACGGCCTTGGGCAGGCGGTATTCCGGCAGGGCAAACCGCAACATTCCCCCCGCCTCCGCATGTGACTCATAAATCGTAACTTCGTGACCGAACAAGGCAAGGTAGAACGCCGCCGTCAGGCCGGCGGGACCGGCTCCCACCACCGCAATTCTCTTGCCCGTGGCCGCCATCTTGTGCGCCGCCACGCGCTCCGCCATTTCGCCAAAACGGTCGGAAAGCAGGATGGTGTCGGCAATCAGCCGGTGCACTTCGCGCGTGTTCACCGCTTCGTCCATGGCGTGACGGCGGCAGCGATTATCGCAGGGGTGCTGGCAGACGCGGCCCGTGGAGGCCGGCAGGGGGTTATCGAGGATGACGGAGGCAAAGGCATCGTCCAGCCGCCCTTCCTTGTAGAGCTGGAGGAAGCGGGGGATGTTCATGTGCAACGGACAACTGTTCTCGCAGGGTGAAAGCGCCAATTCCTGGCAAACGCCGGCGCGGCAACGGTGCGCGCGGATATGGTCCTCAAACTCATGATGGAAATGGCGCATGGTGGTGAGCACCGGATTGGGCGCCGTTTGCCCCAGCCCGCACAGGGAGGTATCGCGAATCATGCGCCCCAGCTCGTCCAGCGCGTTCAAATCCTCTTCCGTTCCCTTCCCCTGGGTAAACTGGTTGAGAATGCGGAGGGCCTTGTCCAGCCCCACGCGGCAGGGGACGCACTTGCCACAGGACTCGGAATGGGTGAACTCGATAAAGTAGCGGGCCACGTCCACCATGCAGTTGTCGTCGTCCATCACCACCATGCCGCCGGAGCCCATGATGGAGCCGAGTTTCGCCAGCGTCTCGTAATCCACCGGCGTGTCAAACATCTCCTGGGGTATGCATCCGCCCGAAGGCCCGCCGGTTTGCACCGCCTTGACGGCGTGCCCGCTGGTTGTGCCCTCGCCGACGTCGTAGACAAAAGTCTTGAGCGGCGTCCCCAGGGGCATTTCCACCAAGCCGGTGTTCTTGACCTTGCCGACCAGGGAAAAAACTTTGGTTCCGGGACTCTTGGCGCTGCCCGTTTCCATGAACCACGCCGGTCCCTTGGCAACAATCGGCGCCACGTTGTACCAGGTTTCGACGTTATTGATGTTGGTGGGGTAACCCCACAAGCCTTTTTGCGCGGGAAACGGCGGCCGCGGACGGGGACGGCCGGCACGGCCTTCCAGCGAGTTGATCAGCGCGGTCTCTTCCCCGCAAACGAAGGCGCCCGCGCCTTCCACCACTTCGATGTTGAAACTAAAACCGCGGCCGAGGATATCCTCGCCCAGAAAACCGTATTCTTTGGCATGTTGGATGGCGCGTTCCAGGCGATGCACCGCCAGCGGGTACTCCGCCCGGATGTAGATAATGCCCATGGTGGCGCCCGTCAGGAAACCAGCGATCACCATTCCCTCTAAAAGCGAATGCGGGTCGCTCTCGATTTCGTTCCGGTTCATGTAGGCGCCGGGGTCGCCTTCATCCGCGTTGCAGATGATGTACTTCTTCTCCGCCACGGCCTTGCGCAGATAATCCCATTTCTGCCCGGTGGAAAAGCCGGCGCCTCCGCGCCCGCGCAGTTTGGCGGCTTTGACCTGCTCAATGACCATGTCAGGGCGATTATCAATGAGCACGTTGTAAAGTGACAGATAGCCCCCCACCGCCATGTACTCTTCCACATCGTCGGGATTAATGAGCCCGCAATTGCGCAAAACGATCTTCTTTTGGCCCTTGAAAAAGGGGATGTCGCGCCAGGAAGGAATGGTGGCGTAGCCGCTCCCGTACTTGATTTGCGCGGTGATATGGTCCCACTCCTCAATCTTGCAAAGGGCCAAGTCGGTGGGGACGTTCCCCATCATGACGTCATCAAGGATCTCGTCAATCTGGTGGCTCTGCACCCGGTGGAGAATCACCATGGGCAGGCCGGGAAGCCTGACATTCACCAGCGGCTCCTCCGCGCAGAATCCGAAGCAGCCGACGCGGGCCAGGAGGATGTCCAGGCCGCGCTTGTCGATGGCATCGGCAAAGGCGTGGTAGACGGCTTCCGCGCCATTGCCGGCGCCGCAGGTTCCCATCCCCACGGCGATGCGAGGGCGGAAAGGCAATAGCTTGGCCATCCCCACCCCACGAGTGATGCTGAACGTACTCAAATCCCGGATGCGCGTCATTTCTTTGCCATCTCCCTTCCCAAATGCTTGATCTCGCGGTGCAGCGCCTGCTCATTCATATGGCCGTGCACTTCGTGATTCACCTCCACCACGGGAGCAAGCGCGCATTGGCCAAAGCAGGCGACCGTTCGAATCGTGAAATTGCCATCACTGGTGGTGAGCGCGATCTTGTCCGCCAGCTCATCGTCCGGGTTGTGGAACCCCAGCTTGAACATCACGCTCTCCAAAAGCTCGCGCGAGCCTCGGGTGTGGCAAGCCGTGCCGCGGCAGATGCAGATAGTATTCTTTCCCTGGGGCTCGAGATTAAACAGGGCGTAAAACGTCACCACGCTGTAGACCCGCGCCAGAGGCGTGTCGGTCTGGGCGGCAATGTACTCGAGCGTCTCGCGCGGAAGAAACTTGCGCGGATTGTGTTCCTGAGCCTTTTCCAGGATGCCCAGCAGAGCGCCGGGATGGCCGTGCTGCTCGGCAATCACCTTATCCAGGAATTCCTGCTCGCTCTCCACCAGCGGAACTGACGTCATCGTTGCCATGGGTAAACTCCTTGGAGAAGTTAGAAGCTAGAAGTTAGAAGTTAGAAGCTAGAACTCAGGAGCCAGGAGTCAGCATACGGCCTTCCTGCTATTGTCCCCTGCCTCCCGCCTTCTGTCTTCTGCCTCCTGCCTCCTGCCTCCTGACGTCTAGCTTCTAACTTCTAGCTCCTATTCTTTAGTTCTCTTCTCATCCGTGTTCATCCCGATCAATCGCTAGGTCTTTGACCGTCTAAATAGATTCCTTTTATAGCTGAACTTTGCGCGTGCCCTCTTGCGGGTGAACTGCCAGTTGATCTTGACCCGATGCCGATTGACCTGGCGGTTCCAGGCACGGGAC
>Ga0326727_10006670_pt1 | contig 31379 bp, 23 predicted proteins | sample MB2enrmetagenome_FD_207643 | JGI IMG/M metagenome (GOLD analysis project Ga0326727, IMG submission 207643) | Lab enriched peat soil microbial communities from McLean, Ithaca, NY, United States - MB29MY | ecosystem: Environmental > Terrestrial > Soil > Wetlands > Peat | place: USA: New York...
CTTCTCAGATCTTAGGAACAACACTGGACACGAGAAGAGGATTGCGCGAACATCAGTGGTCTAGACCACATTGGTCTAGACCAAAGATGTCGGCGCCACAAGAGCCAGACGACTGAGTGGAGCTCAAAATTTGTGGGGAGGTGCCTGAAGGGTGCACAAACTCATCTCCTCTGAAGGGTGCCACCTGACAATCGGTCACTTTCCGTGGCCATCGTGCTCACTTCAATGACAGGTTGAATTCGCGCGCTGGTCCGCGGAGGGAAATGCAGCGAGAACATGGCCGCATTCCAACCCGGTGAATCCAATGGCGCCGGTTGTGTGGACCTCGCCGACGGGCGGTTCGCGATCGAAAGGTTCAGGTAGCCTTCCGGTAGTACTCGTGTATGAGCCCGCCGAGGCGATCGTGGCGTCGGGTCTCGCCCGGCTCCGGGCTCAGTGCTCTGTGACGAGCCGACCCGCCCGGAGGTTCGAGCCCGAGGCTGCGGTGCGGGCGCTCCTCGTTGTAGTGCTTCGCGTAGGTCGTGAGCAGCTGCTCGAGATGACATCGCCCGAGGTGAAGGGCACCAATTCACCGATCGGACCGCTGAGCTGGCACTCTTCGGCATCGTTGAGCATCATCTGCCATGGGCCTCCGCCTGTGCTACTTCGTCGCGTGCCGGATCTTCAGCCTGCTGAGATACTGCCGGCGGACAGCTTTGGACAAGGACATCGAGCTGATGGTTCTCCGCCACGAGGTCCGCGTGCTGAAGCGTCAGGTCCATGGCCGCGTCCGCTACCGGACCACGGACCGAGCGATCCTCGCGGCGCTCAGCCAGTTGCTTCCGCGCTGGCGTTGCTTTCTCGTCACGCCCGAGACCCTGCTGCGCTGGCACCGGGAGCTCTCGAGAAGCAAGAAGCAAGTGGAAACGTTGGCGAGCCCTGCGAGGCCCCGGACGTCCCCCGCTCGGCGATGAGCTCGTCGAGCTCATCGTCAGACTCGGCCGGGAGAACCGACGCTGGGAATGTGTTCTCATCGCATTCAGGGCGAGCTTCGCGGTCTCGGGATCCGTCTCTCGGCAAGCTCGATCCGCCGAGTACTTCGACACCACGGTCTCGGACCAGCACCTCGGAGCGGGCCTACGTGGAAGGAGTTCCTCGTCGCCCAGGCGAGCGGCATCTTGACCACCGACTTCTTCGTCGTGGACACCATCAAGTTCACCCAGCTCTATGTACTGTTCGTCATCGAGCTCCAGAGCCGCGTAGTCCACATCCTCGGGGTCACCGATCATCCGACCGGCTTCTTTGTCACCCAAGTTGCCCGCAACCTCGCAGGGGATCTCGCCGAGCAACGTCTGTCGTTCCGGTTCTTGATCCGAGACCGCGACGCGAAGTTCACCGCCGGCTTCGACGAGGTGTTCGCCTCCGAAAGTATCGAGGTGATCAAGACACCGATCCGGGCACCAAGGGCGAGTGCCTACGCGGAGCGCTTCGTTCGGACCGCACGGAGAGAGTGCCTGGACTGGACCCTCGTCCTCGGGCGTCGTCACCTGGAAGCGACGCTCACCGAGTACATCCGACACTACAACGAGCACCAGCCACATCGGGGCCTCGGCCTCGAGACGCCGGTGCCGGGGCACACCACCGTTCCGTTGCCTCTCGGCAAGATCGCCCGCCACAGCGTGCTCGGCGGACTCATCCACGAGTACCACCAGTTGGCCGCGTAGTCCGAGCGGCAGCCTGTGGAGGCTGGCAGACACAGGGCGAAGGCTGAGGTCATGCGCCAATGACCACCGCGTCCGCCAGCAGGGCGGCGCGCATCACCGGCACTGGCTCACCTCGCAGCGAGCCCCGCTCCGAGGTCTTGGAACTTCCCCGGACCAAACGCCGGCGTCCCACACTGAATGCCTTTAGCGCAATCGAGGTTTTGGTGCCCTACAGCTCTGTTGGCTCAACGGTGACGGCAGACGGGCGCGGCGCAGATCAGCTGCTTCTGTAGCCTCGAGTTCCGTGCGTGTCCTGGCCGCGTGCTCCCTTGGCGGTGCCAGTCATTCCAGCGTCGCGTTCACCTACGACCGCTACAGGCATCTCTTCCCTGAGGTGGACGAGTGGGCCGCTACCAAACTCGACGCGATCCGCATGGGTGGCCTCGCTCGAGCAACAGAGGGCTAAACCCGTGCGACGGTGATTCGTGTCGGAGACGACCTCTAGAGTGCCACAACCAAACCGTTCGGCTTTACCTCGACAAGGCACTAACCGCGATGAACGTGTTGCCCGTACTCGTATCGACGCAAGTCGTGCCGGTTGGCGTGAAAACCAAGGAAGGAGGCTCCCAGTGTGGCGTCCGACGAGCCTTGCCGCGTAGCATCGCAATGATGATGGACCGGCATGTATCGTTTGAATCTTGCTTCAACTTCCGTGATCTCGGTGGTTACCTAACGACTGATGGGCGAACGGTCCGATGGGGTTGCGTCTTCCGCTCGGGCTCGTTGCGGCTGACCTCGGCGGATTTTGCTGTGCTTCAACGCCTTCGCGTCCGTACGGTCATCGACCTGCGCTCGACCAGGGAGTTCGAGAGCGAAGGGAGATCCGGCTACCTTGGTGAGCCGGACTATCACCACGTGCCGCTGTTCGAACAGGAAGCGTTGCCCTTCCGACCGTTCGAAGTCGGTCGCCCCGATCCACCGCAGGGCGAGGTGTATTTGAGCATCGCTGTTGCGTGCGGCGATTCGGTCGCCAGGTGCCTGAGGACCATTGCGGAGTGCGACCATGCTGTCGTCTTCCACTGCGCAGCCGGCAGGGACCGTACGGGGATCGTCGCCGCGATCCTGCTTGCATCGCTCGGCGTTCCGGACGAGACGATCGTGACCGACTACGCGCTCAGCGATCGAGCACTTGAGCCCTGGTTGGCGTGGGCGAAAGTGAATGACACCAAGGTTGCCGCGGACATCGAGGCGCTGCCGAACTCGCTCTTGACCGCGTCGCCGCAGAGCATGATCTTCCTCCTCGAAGGCGTTCGGCGCAGGTACGGGTCAATCGAGAAGTACCTCGTTGGAATCGGCGTCGACGCTGACGTGGTCGGAGCCCTGCGCAGCCGATTGCTGGAATAGCGAGATCGAAGGATGCGAGCCGTTCGACTGCTCCGGTTCGGCGCTTGCTGCTGAGTCTCACGCGCATCCTGTAGGGTGCAAGCATAGGATTCTGGCTCTGAGCTGGGCTTCTCGTGTATGACAGGATTGCCAGGATGGGCACTCCGATCACCTTCCTGCTCATTCGAAAGCTGCTCCTGCTCCTCGGGATCGGTCCGACGCCCGACGAGAAGGACGTCGAGATCGCCGTCCTTCGTCACCAGCTCTCAGTGATGCACCGCCAGGTGGCGCGACCGCGCTTCTCCCCCACCGATCGCGCCGTGCTCGCGACGCTCGCGAAACTACTTCCGCGGGAACGCTGGGGAGCATTCCTCGTCACACCCGCGACGCTGCTGCGTTGGCATCGCGACCTCGTGGCTCGGCACTGGACGTTCCCTCGCGTCGGCGGCGGTGCCCACAACGCACTCGATGACGAGGTCGTTGATCTCATCGTTCGTCTCGCTCGCGAGAACCCGCGGTGGGGCTATCTCCGCATCGTTGGCGAATGTCGAAAGCTCGGCGTCTCCGTCTCTGCGACGAGTGTCCGGAACGTGCTTCGACGTCATCGCCTCAAACCGGCACCACGCCGAACGGGTCCGACGTGGACAGAGTTCCTTCGCGCCCAAGCTGCCGGCACGCTCGCGTGCGACTTCTTCTCCGTCGACACCGTGAGCCTTCGACGGATCTATGTCTTGTTCTTCATCGATCTCGAGCGCCGCAAGGTCTTCCTCGCTGGTGTGACCGAGCACCCGATCGGGAGCTGGGTCACCCAACAGGCGCGCAACCTCGCAGCGGTGCTCGAGGACGAGCGTCACGCAGTCAAGTTCTTGATTCGCGATCGCGACACGAAGTCCGTCGGTCCCTTCGACGAAGTGATGACCTCGATAGGCGCACGTGTGATCAATACGCCGGTCCGAGCACCGTGCGCGAACGCATTCGCCGAGCGATTCGTTCGCACCGTGCGGATCGAATGCCTGGACTGGCTGCTCGTCAGAAACGAGCGTCACGTCGAACGCGTCCTCGAAGAGTTCGTCGAGCACTACAACGAAGCGAGACCGCATCGTGGGATCGATCTCGAGGTTCCCGCTCCCTACACCTCGAAGGCGCTGTTCGGAGACACGAGCCGGATCACACGAGTTGATCGGCTTGGCGGACTTATCCGCGCGAGTACAGCATCGCAGCCTGACCAAGCCAACTCCACTTCGAACGATCACTCTGCGGTGTTCGAGCACCGATGAGCCATCCGCATCTCGAACGCTGCACCGCGCGTCGCTGCTCTGCTCACGCGCGCGAGATCGGGACTGTCGAGGCCTTCACGCAGCCCGTTCCGGGCGGAATTCCCGAGCGCATCCGCAGAATCGCGACCATGCACCCTTCAGGGCGCCGAGCTAGTGGCTTTGGTGCGAGCGATCGGTCTCAAGCGCGTCGTTCCGGACACGCCGACCGGACGCGCCTTTCTCGAGCGAGCTCGCGCGATGTTGTCGGCCGAGCTCGGCGATCGCCCGCTCGGCGCGGACCTCACCCCGGCCTCCACCCTCGCGTGAGTCCGATTGCCTGATCGACACTCAGCTCGTTCAGTCGCCGAGCTCGGCGCGCCTGCGATTGACGTAGTCCTCGAGCTCTTGGCGGATCGCGTCGTCGAGGGGCGGCTGTTCGTAGTCATCGAGCGTCTTCTCGTAGATTGCAGCCGCACGAGCGCTCGCGTCCAACGCCCCTTGGCGCGACCAGCGTTCGAAGTTCATCGATGACGAGAGCATCGGGCGGTAGAAGCATTCGCGGAAGCGCTGCATGGTGTGTGCGGCTCCGAGGAAGTTCCCGCCGGGGCCAACCTCGAGGTGAGCGTCGAAAGCGAGCGAGGCTTCGTCGATCTCGAGCGGCGTGAACTCCACCCGGAGCATCCTGAGCAGCTCGATGTCGATGATGAACTTCTCGTAGCTGCTGACGAGCCCGCTTTCCAGCCAGCCCGCGGAGTGCATGACCCAATTCGTTCCGGCCAGGAACGTCGGCAACATGGTCATGAGAGTCTCGTACCCGGCCTGCGCGTCAGGAGTCTGACTCGAGGTCAGGCCTCCTCCAGTACGAAATGGCAGGCCGAAGTGCCTTGCGAGCTGCCCGGTACACAAAAGGCCGATGGCGGACTCCGGTGTCCCAAAACACGGCGAACCTGACTGCATGTCGATGTTCGACAGGAACGACCCGAGGACCACGGGGCACCCCGGGCGGATGAGCTGGGCAAGAGCGATTCCCGCCAGCGCTTCAGCCAACTGCTGGACGAGTGCAGCCGGGATCGTGACTGGAGACATCGCTCCCATGAGGAGGAAAGGAGTTAGGACGACCGCCTGGTTGGCGCGGTTGTACTCGAACTGCGCGTCGAGCATCCGGTCATCCCAGCGCAGGGGCGAGTTGCAGTTGATGAGCGAGATCGTGGCCGGCGTCTGCTCGATGGTCTCGCGACCACCGAAGAGGATCTCGGTCATCTTGAGCGTGTCGAGGGCGTTCGGGCCCGTGACGACGTTGCCCATGTAGATCTTGTCCGTCAGAGTTTGCAGGGCCAAGATCATGTCGAGGTGGCGCGAGTCGAGCGGCACGTCGTTCGGCTCGCAGATCACGCCCCCTGCCGAATCGAGCTCGGGGAAGCTCTGGGCCAGCATAGAGAACTTGCGGAAGTCGGCCATGGTGGCGTCCCGGCGGACGTTTCCCTCCCTGACGAACGGCGGCCCGTACACTCCGCCGAATACCATGTGGTCCCCTCCGATGTGCACTGTGTATTCGGGGTTACGAGCCTGCACGTCGAATTCCCGCGGTGCCTTCGAGACCTGTTCGAGCACGAACTCCGGATCAAGCCGGACAGTCTCGCCCTCGACGGTCTGGCCTGCCTGGCGGAACAGCTCGACCGCTTCGGGCTTGACGAATTGCACTCCGATCTCGGACACGACGCGACGCCAGCCGCGATCGATGATCTCGATCGCATCGGGAGTAAGAAGTTCGTACCGGGCCATCTTGTTGACGAACATCATCACCTCGTTCCGCGCGGGATCGCCGCTCGCTTGACGCTGTGCACACGTGCACTTTAGACTCACATAGTAGAACTATGTTTCGTAAAATGGAACAAGTGCACGTGAGCGCCACGACCAGACCGACCGGATCGCAAGCCATTGACCGTGCCGCAAGCCTTCTCAGGCAGGTGGTGGATTCGACGGACCCGGTGACTTTCACCGAGCTCACGACATCGACCGGGCTCGCGAAGAGCACTACGTCACGCATTTTGTCGGCGCTGGAGCGCAACGGGCTCATCAGGCGCGACGGGAGTGGCGCCTTCAGACCGGGCGACGCGTTCGTCCGGTACGCGCTTCGCTCCAATACCGAGACCGACCTCATCGGCGTCGCTCGCCCATATCTCGATCGACTCGGCGAGATCACCGGTGAGACGATCAATCTCGGAGTGGTTCACAAGGGGATGGTGGAGCAGATCGCACAGGTCGACAGCCGGTACGTGCTGGGCGGCACGAACTGGTTGGGGCGTTCCGAACCGCTGCACTGCACCGCTCTGGGCAAAGTGTTCCTCGCCTCAGGTGCTGCGGTGCTCCCAGCCGGGCGCCTGGCGCGCCTGACGCTGAAGACCATCACGCGACGATCCGCGCTCGAGGCGAATCTGTCCGAGGTTCTTCGCCGCGGGTACGCCCTCGCCGACGAAGAGCTTGAGCCGGGGCTCGTTGCCATCGCTGCGCCCGTTCGTCGGGACGGGCGTGCCGCGATCGCTGCCATCTCGGTCTCCGGACCATCGACTCGTTTCGGTCCCTCCCGGTTGGCCGAGGTTGCCGCGCAGTGCATGGCCGAGGCCAACTCCCTGTCCGCGGTGCTCGGCTATCGACCACAGGAAGAAGGTGCGGCGTGAACGAGGAACAGCTCCTCAAAGAGATGTACGACGCCACTCTTGCGGGCAACGCTGCCGTCGTGCTCGAGCTCACGAACGCAGGGCTCGAGACCGGGCTCAACCCAGAGACGATGCTGTTCGAGGCTCTCCTCCCCTCGCTTGAGGAAGTCGGTGCCCGCTTCGAACGCGGTGACTTCTTCGTGCCGGAGATGCTCATGTCGGGACGGGCGATGGCCGGGGCGCTCGAACTGCTCAGACCGCTGCTGGCCGAGACCGGCGTCGAGCCGGTCGGCACCTTCGTGATGGGCACCGTAAAGGGCGACGTGCACGACATCGGCAAGAACCTCGTGAACATCATGCTCGAGGGCGCCGGGTTCCACGTGATCGACCTTGGTGTACAGGTCGCCCCTGAGAGGTTCGTGGAAGCCGTGCTCGAACACAAGGCAGACATCGTCGGCTTCTCGGCGTTTCTCACGACGACGATGCCGATGTTCAAGGCAAACATCAACGCGCTGGAGAAGGCTGGCCTGCGGGATCAAGTGATCGTCATGGTGGGCGGTGCCCCGGTGACCCAGGAATATGCCGATGCCGTCGGCGCTGACGGCTACGCGTCTGACGCGTCCTCAGCGGTGAACCGGGCCAAGGATCTCCTGGCTCGCAGAAGCGCTGTCACGTCGGCTTAGAGACTAGGGCGGGGGTAGCACCATGCACACGGTCCTGGCTTCGGCGTCGAAAGAGGTCGTGATCGGTGACGACCAGCCCTTTTGCATCATCGGTGAGCGCATCAACCCGACTGGTCGCAAGCTCTTCCAGGACCAGCTCCGCTCAGGTGATCTGTCGCGGATAGAGATCGACGTCGCCCAGCAGGTGGCCGGTGGCGCCATGGTGCTGGACGTCAACATGGGAGCTGCGCTCGCGGATGAGGTCGGGCTGATGACAAAGGCAGTGAAGATGGTGCAGGCCTTGACCGACCTGCCGCTTTGCATCGACTCGTCGATGATCGAAGCGCTCGAGGCAGGGCTTTCGGCCTACGAGGGCAAGGCGCTCGTCAACTCGGTGACTGCCGAGGACGAGCGGCTCGAGGCGGTCCTCCCCCTCGTGAAGCACTACGGGGCGGCGGTCATAGCGCTGCCCAACGACGAGAACGAGATCCCCGAGCAGCCCACCCGACGCCTCGAACTGGCCTGCAAGATCGTGAGGGTGGCTACCGGCCGCTACGGCATCGCTGTCGAGGACATCGTCCTCGACCCGCTCGCGATGCCGATCGGTGCGGACACCTCACTTGTGGCGAAGACCTTGGAAACCATCTCGCTCATCAAAGATGACCTGGGGACGAACATGATCGCCGGGGCCTCGAACGTGTCGTTCGGAATGCCCGATCGCGAGGCCATCGGGGCGACGTTCCTCGCCATGGCGATCAAGGCGGGCCTCACGAGCGCCATCATGGACGCCCGCTCGCCGCAGCTCGTGCGCAGTGTCAAGGCCGCCGACCTGCTGTTGAACCGGGACCCGTGGGGAATGGCCTGGATCACCGCACACCGCTCTCAGCAGGCTTGAAGAGCCCATGACGAGCCTTCGGGCTGGGCAGACGGATCGCGACCCGGCGGCCGCGCCTGGCGACTCGGTCGGTGGCGGCGACTCGGCCCACGACGGACGTGGCCGCTTCGACCTCCTCTTCGAGCCGGCTGGCCGCAAGGTCCGGGTTCCCCCGGGTGTGATGCTTTTCGACGCGGCAAGTTGGAACGGCATCGCCATCGACTCCACATGTGGGGGTCACGGGACCTGCCGCAGGTGCAAGGTCAAGGTGCTCGACACCATCGCGCCGATCTCGTCCTTGGACACGCGGGCGTTCTCGACCGACGAGCTCGAAGCCGGATGGCGGCTGGCTTGCCGTGCACAGGTCTCGACCGACCTCCGCGTCGAGGTGCCGCCTCTGGAGACGCGCCCCAAGGCGGCGACGGTCGGCGTGGGGCGAAAGGTGATTCTTCGCCCGGCGGTCCAGAAGCGCTATGTCGAGCTCGACGAACCGAGCTTGTCGGAACAGACGAGCGACCTCGAACGCTTGTTGTCCAGCCTCGACGACCTCGAGCTGCGAGCTGACCTGCACGTGTTGCGCAACCTGGGCCGGGTGCTACGGGAAAGCGACTTCAAACTGACAGCAGTGGTCGTCGACGACGTGTTGATCGACGTGGAGTCGGGGGACACGAGCGGGCGCATCTTCGCCATCGCCTTCGATCTCGGCACCACGACCGTCGTCGCGACGCTGCTCGACCTGTCGACGGGCACGCCCCTCGCAGTGCAGTCGATGCTCAACAAGCAGCAGAGCTTCGGGGCCGACGTGATCACGCGTATCAGCGCCATCATGATGGACGACGGGGCGCTCGAACGGCTCTGCCAGCTCGCCCAGGAGTCGCTGAACGAGTTGGCACAGGCAGTTTGCGAATCCGCCGGCGTGAGCCCGGGTGAGGTCTACGAGATCGCACTTGCCGGCAACGCGACCATGACCCACATCGTGTTGGGCATCGACCCGGGACCATTGGGGGTGGCACCGTTCATCTTGTCGACTCGGACCTTCCCCGAGATCCTCGCGAGACAGGTTGGTGTGGAAGTGCACGAGCGCGCTCGCGCGGTGATCTTTCCTTCTGTCGGCGCGTACGTCGGCGGCGACATCGTCGCCGGTCTTCTCGCGTCCGGGATGGACCGTGATTCGCGCATGCGGTTGTTCTTGGACGTCGGCACCAATTGCGAGCTCGTGGTCGGCAACTGCGATCGCCTGATTGCGACGGCCGCCCCGGCCGGTCCGGCGTTCGAGGGCGCGGCGATCCGCTGCGGCATGCGCGCCAGCCCGGGGGCGATCGAGGTCGTGAGGATGACCCCCGACGGACTCGAGCTCGGTGTCATCGAAGACGCCGAACCGCAGGGTATCTGCGGCTCCGGCCTCGTGGATGCCGTAGCCGAGCTCGTCGGATTGAAGCTCATCGACTCCTCTGGGCGGTTTGTCGCCGACGAGGAGGCCGTTCGGATCGCGCCTGGCATCGGAGCGAGGCTGACCCAGCTCGGCGAGGAGCGAGTCTTCGTCCTTCACTGGCTTGGCGAGGTTGGCGATGTCGCTCGCTCGATCTACTTGTCACAGCGCGACGTCCGCGAGCTCCAGTTCGCCAAGGCTGCCATCGCGACCGGTTGGCACATCCTGCTCGAGGAGGCCGGTCTCAAGCCCGAGGACATCCAGCAGGTACTGCTCGCCGGGTCGTTCGGAAGCTACCTGTCGCCTGCGAGCGCGATCCGCTTGGGCCTGGTCCCCGAGCTGCCGGTGCTGCGGGTGGTGAGTGCGGGCAACGTGGCCGGTGAGGGCTCAAAGATGGCCCTGCTCTCGGTGAGAGAGCGCGCAGGAGCCATGGCGCTGCTCAAGGAGGTGGACTATGTCGAGCTTTCCGACCGTGGCGATTTCAACGACCGGTTCGTCGAACAGCTGCCCTTCCCTGTCTGAACGGGCGCCGACCGCGCCGGTGGCGGTGATCGCCTGCGGAGCGCTCGGAGCTTCGATCCGTCAGATCGTCGCTCGCCGTGATTGGCAGGTGGAGCTGCACCTCCTCCCGCCGTTGCTGCACAACCAGCCCGGCAACATTGCACCGAGGGTAGAGCGGCTAGCACGACGATTGCAGTCTCTTGGCCGGTTGGTCGTGCTCGCCTACGCCGACTGCGGCACCTACGGCGCTCTTGACGGTGTGTGTGAGCGCCTTGAGATCGGACGACTTCGGGGACTCCACTGCTACGACGTGTTCGCCGGGCCGGACAAGCTGCGGGAGTTGTTCGCCGCCGATCCGGGCACTTACGTCCTGACCGACTTCTTAGTGCGGAGCTTCCGGCGGATAGTACTTAGCGAGCTCGACCTCGACCGTCACCCTGAGCTCTGGGGCGATTACTTCGGTAATTACAGTCGAGTTGTCTGGCTGGCCCAACGGCCGACCGCAGCGCTCGAAGCAGAGGCCCGGGGCGTCGCCGACCTGTTCGGCCTTCCGCTCACGGTCCTCGACGTCGGAGTCGGCACCCTCGAGCTGGAGCTCGAGGAGCTCCTCTTCACAGCGGCAGCGGGAGCGACCACCCGGTCGCTTCCGGGCGTCGAGGGGGGATCTCCATGCGCAGTGGATTGAAAGCAGCGGTGCCCTTCCTGTCTCATCCGCGGTTCGAGGTCATCCCAACCGACTCCGTCGAGGACGCGGTCGTGAAGTGGGTGCCGCGTGAGGTCACGGTGACGGTGACGACGTCTCCGAGAAAGGGCCTCGAGGCGACGCTCGGGCTCACGGAGCGGCTCAGCAAACACGGTTACCGCGTCGTACCGCATGTCTCTGCGCGCCTCGTGGTCGACGAGGTTCATCTCGAGGAGATCGTCGCTCGGCTCACCGGTTGCGGGGTGGTGGACATCTTCGTCCCGGCCGGGGATACCGATCCTCCGGTGGGATCCTTCGAGAGCGCGTTGTCGCTCCTCGTCAAGCTGGACGCGCTCGGACGGCCATTCCCGCAGATGGGGATCACGGGCTATCCGGAGAGCCATCCCGCCATTTCTGACGACCTCACGGTCCAGGCCATGTGGGACAAGCGCCACTACGCGACCTACATCGTGAGCAATCTGTGTTTTGATGCCGCGACGGTGCGGCGCTGGATAAGGCGCGTACGTGCACGCGGCGTCGCTCTGCCCCTGTACTTCGGTCTCGCAGGGCCAGTCGAGCGCACCAGACTGTTGAACATGGCGAAGAAGATCGGAGTGGGCGAGTCTGCCCGCTTTCTTTCTGGGCACGCTGGCTGGTTCCTGCGCATGGGGGCGCCTGGCGGTTACAACCCGAGCCGTCTGCTCGATCGCACCGGTGTTGCACTGGCGGATCCGGTCTCGATCGTCGAGGGCGTCCACCTGTTCACCTTCAATCAGGTCCGGCAAACAGAGGAATGGCGCCAGTCCGTTCTCGCTTCACTGGCTTTAGAGACGCGCTCTGAGTCCGCAACTCAGCAGTGAGGGGCGCGGACGGCATGCAGCGTGGTCACTTCTCTTTCACGATGGTGGCCAATCGTTCGGCCGGGCCCCGTCGGCATCCGGACAGACGTCTCTCGGTCACACTCGCCTGGGCCATCGCAAGCTGTATCCGGCGGAGGCGCCCGGGCGGTAGTTTGGTCTTCCGCATCGGCTCACGCTTGCAGGACTGTTCCGCCGGCCTCGGGAGGGAGCTTCACCCCGTATACGGCCGCCAAGCCGATACGCCTGGACCGCGCAGGGGGGCTCGTACCCACCAGGACCGCCCGCTTGGCAGCTCGGTGATCTTATCGACGTGTCACCGCACCGCTTCCACTGGCAAAGCGAATCCGGCAAAGTCATTTTCAACATCTACGGGAGGAAGTCCAACATCGCTTACGGAGTTCATAACGGGGGCTCGCTCGTGTTCATGGAGGATCTTCATCACCAGCCGTCGGCGGATCCCGCGCGGTGAGAGAACCTGTGCACGTGCAAGACCTCCATCCGCGAGAACCGGGAGATCCCATGCTCGCTCTCTTCGATCACCACACGGGACGCTCAGGGAAGGCTGGGGCCGCAATCTTGAGATGAATGGGCGTGGGAAGTCATTCAGACAGCCCCGTAGTACCTGCGAACACCTCGAACAAGGCTAAGCAAGTGGTCGCGGAGGCGAGGAGGAAAGGGGGCGGGCCGAGGGGAACGCGACTCATTCTGCCCTGTCGGGTAACGGGTAGACCAGATAGCATCCTGCTGGTATCCGGAGGCCACCGAACGGGAGGTACACACGTTGCGGGACCGGTACGACTTCATCATCATCGGCGGTGGCTCAGCCGGAAGTGTGCTCGCGAATCGGCTGACGGCGGACGGATCCAATCAGGTTCTGGTCCTGGAGGCGGGTCGCCTCGACTACCGCTGGGACATCCTCATTCACATGCCCGCGGCACTGACCATGCCGATCGGGAACCGCTTTTACGACTGGAAGTACGAGTCCGAGCCGGAACCGTACATGGGCGGGCGGAGGATCTATCACGCTCGCGGGAAGGTCCTCGGTGGGTCGAGCAGCATCAACGGGATGATCTTCCAGCGTGGCAACCCACTTGATTATGAGCGGTGGGCTGCCGATCCGGGGATGGGGGAATGGGATTATGCCCATTGTCTCCCGTACTTCAAACGCATGGAGACCTGCCTCGCTGGTGGCGACGAGTACAGGGGAACCGACGGCCCGCTCGTGCTCGAACGCGGGCCCGCGACTAGCCCGCTGTTCAGGGCCTTCTTCGAAGCGGTACAGCAAGCTGGCTACGAGCTCACCGACGACGTGAACGGATACAAACAAGAGGGTTTTGCCGCTTTCGACCGCAACATTCGTCGAGGTCGGCGACTGAGCGCGGCCCGTGCCTACCTGCACCCGGTGATGTCCCGGCCCAACCTCGAGGTCGAGTGCAGGACGCTCGTGACCAAGATCTTGTTCGAGGGACGACGGGCAGTGGGTGTCGAGGTGAAGACGCCTGGGGGACGCCAGATCCGTGCAGGAGAGGTCATCTTGTGTGGAGGCGCCTTCAACTCACCGCATCTTCTCCTACTGTCGGGGGTGGGATGCGCCGACGAGCTTAGGGCGCTCGATGTCGGTGTGGTGCAGGACCTTCCCGGGGTCGGAGAGAACCTCCAGGACCACCTTGAGGTCTACATCCAGCACTCGTGCACGCAGCCGGTCTCGGTCGCACCGGCGCTCAAATGGCGCAATCGGCCGTGGATCGGCTTGCAGTGGCTCCTGTTCCGCAGGGGTCCCGGCGCGACTAACCACTTCGAGGGAGGGGGTTTCGCGCGGAGCAACGAGGACGTCAAGTACCCCAACTTGATGTTCCATTTCCTTCCGATCGCGATCCGCTACGACGGCTCGGCACCTGCAGGAGGCCACGGCTATCAGGTACACATCGGCCCGATGTACTCCGACGCCAGGGGCTCGGTGAAGCTCAAGTCGTCGGATCCGACGGTTCGGCCGGCATTGCGCTTCAACTACTTGTCTACTGACCAGGATCGCAGGGAGTGGGTGGAGGCCGTGCATGTCGCTCGGCACATTCTGGAGCAGCCCGCCTTCGACGAGTTCAGCGGCGGCGAGATCTCACCGGGACCGGGCGTGTCGAGTGACAAGGAGATCCTGGACTGGGTCGGCCGAGACGGCGAGACGGCACTCCACCCTTCGTGCACCTGCAAGATGGGGACCGACGATCGATCCGTTGTCGACCCCTCGAACTTGAAGGTGCATGGACTAGAAGGGCTGCGGGTCGTTGATGCATCCGTCATGCCTTATGTCACGAACGCCAACATCTACGCCCCGGTCATGATGGTGGCAGAGAAAGCGGCAGATCTCATCCTCGGCAACACGTCTCTGTCACCGGCCACGGTGGGCTTTTACCGTCGCGAGACCAACGAATCCGACCCCGGGTAAGAGAGCGATTCGTCGCGGCACATTCAGGGGTCCGCAAGGGTGGAACCTCGTTCTCGGATAGCTTTGACAAGAGCAGGGACGATCACGCTCAGGTCGCCGATGACGGCGTGGTCGGCACGCGAGATGATGGGCGCGTCGGGGTCGGTGTTGATTGCCACCACGTGCTTGGCACTCTGGCAGCCCGCCAAGTGCTGGCTCGCGCCACTGATGCCGCAGGCGATGTAGAGCTCGGGAGAGATGCGCGTTCCCGTCTGACCGACCTGCTGGTTGTGCGAGCGCCAGCCGGCGCTCGTGACAGCTCGTGATACTCCGACCGCCGCACCGAGCAGGCCGGCCAGTTCGTCGATCGGACCGAAGCCCTCGGCACTTCCGACCCCTCGCCCTCCGCCCACGACGACACGGGCCTCGGCCAGCGAGATGCCTGTGCTCTGCTGCGTCCACTCCGAGACTTTGACGCTCAGGTCCTGTTCGCTCAGCAAAGGGCGATGGACGCGCACTTCGGTCGAAGCCGGCATCCGGGCCGGCTCTGGCACGACCGCGTCGAAGGCGACGGTGAGCAAGGCGGGCGAAGACTCGACGACGGCGTCCTCGATGAGTATCCCGCCCCAGCGCTGCCGGCTCAGGCGAACGGTCGTCTCGCCCGATCTCGACGCGCTGAGGCAGTTGGCCACCATCGCAAGTCCTGTCAGCGCTCCCGTGTGAGCCATCACCTCGTTGCCCCGGTCGGTGCCGGCGGCGACCACGACGGCGGCCGGCAAGCTCGATGCAAGCCCGACGATGGCTCGGGCCCACCCCAATGGAGCGTAGGAGTCGAGCTCCTCCGACTCGATGCCGTAGGCCTCGGAGACGCCGAAGGCCCCGAGTACTTCGAGGGTCGGAGCGGAGATCTCCCCGACGAGCGCCGCCACGAGTAGATCGCCCGACTGCTCGCCGAGGGCTCTCGCGAAGCTGAGCGCCCGCAACGAGGCGTCGATCGCTTCGCTTGCTTCATGTTCGACGAGACACAGGACGGTCATGAGAAGACCCCCAGTTGTTCGAGCAGGCCGAGCAAGGCCGGCACCGCCTCGACGCCTTCGCCGAGGATCTCGGCACGCTGTCGCTCCACAATCGGGTCCCGAAGCGCTTGCTTGTGCACAGGGTCCTTTTGCCATTCCGGTGTCGTCTGTTCGATGACGGCCTTCTTCGCTCGCATGCGTCCCGGCAAGGAGGGATAGCGAGGAAGGTTGATCCCTTCTTTGACCGAGACCACCGCCGGTAAGGCGAGCTCGAAGTACTCGTCCCCGCCGCGGAACTCGCGCCTTGCCCGGAGGGTCGCCTCGGAGATCTGGAGGTGCTTGACGCCTGTGACACAGGGCCTGTTGAGGGCATGGGCGACGCGAACGGCGACCTGGTAATCACCTGTGTCAGCGGCCTCGTTGCCGAACAGGATGAGCTCGTAGGGCCCGCTTGTTGATTCGTAAGACCTGACGGCCTCAACGATGGCGCCGGCCGTCGCCATCGGCCCCCACTCACGGCCGTCGGTCTCGAGCAGGAGGAGCCTTCCTGCTCCGATCGCCGCCGCGTCGCGGAGCTGTTCTGCCGCGTCCGGCGGTCCGAGTGTGAGGACCGACACGGTGCCACCTCGGAGCTCCACGATCCGGACGGCCTCTTCGATCGCGCACTCCTCGTGCGGGCTCACCGTGAACCCGAGCAGGTGGGTGTCGAGGTCCTGAGCGTCTGGAGTAAGGGTGATCTTGGCGCCCACGTCCGGAACGCGCTTGATGCAGACGAGGACGTTCATGCAGGTCAGCTCTTCACCCTTTGGTTGTCGGGATCGAACAAAGGAGTCGATCCGACGACTGCGACGGTGACCGGGTAGGACTCGCCCAGGTACTCCACCGCGAGGTGCGTCCCTTGTTTCGCCTGTGAGCTCGGCAAGTAGGCAAGCAGGATGTGCTTGGCGACCGAGGGGCCCGAACCGGCGCTGGTCACATAGGAGGGTCGACCCTTCTCGTCAACGAGCCGCTCCCCTCCGAGGGTGACGATCGGCTCGCCGCCGAGCATGTAACGAAGCGTTCCCTCTGTGGAGCGGTGGTCGTCCACCGTCAAGGTGCAGAGCTGCGCGACAGGCTCCCGTCCTCGCTGGCTCAAGTAGGGCTCCTTGCCGATGAACTCGTCCTTTTTCACAGAAGGGCGCACCATACCGGCCTCCACGAGGTTGTAATCGGCCGTCAGCTCGGCGCCGAAGGACCGGTATCCCTTCTCTAGGCGTCCCGTCGTGGCGTAGACGCCGATGCCGACCGGGACGATGCCATGTGTCTGGCCCGCCTCCCAGAGGGTCTCCCAAGCGCGGGCGCCTTCCTCGATGGGCACGTAGAGCTCCCAGCCGAGCTCGCCGACATAGGAGATGCGCGAAGCCAATGCCCTGACGCCGCCGAGCTCGATGGAGCGACAGGTCGCGAACGAGAAACCGGAGTTGGAGACGTCGTCGTCGCTGCACTCCTGCAACACATCTCGCGCCCTAGGACCCCACAGGCCGAAGGTCGTCCAGGCGGAGGTGAGGTCGGTGAGCTGTGCCGAACCGTCCTCCGGCAAATGGTCGAGGAACCACTTCTTGTCGGTCATGCCGGTGCCACCGCCGGTCACGACCCGGAAATGCTGCGAGCCCAGCCGCATGATCGTGAGGTCGGACTTGAAACCGCCGCGCTCGTCGAGCAAGGAGGTGTAGACGACCCGCCCGAGGGGGACGTCCATCTGCGCGACGCTGAGCCCCTGGAGCGCGGACAAAGCTCTCGGGCCGGTTATGTCGAAGATCGCGAACGCGGACAGGTCGACCAATCCGCACCTGTCTCGCATGGCGAGGTGCTCGGCGTTGATGATCGGTGACCACCAACGGGACTCCCACTCGGCAGAGCGTGGCATCACGCGCTCCCCGTACTGCTCGAGGAGAGGCTCGTTGCTCTCATACCAGAAGGGCCGTTCCCATCCCACGGTCTCGAAGAAGACGGCGCCGAGCTCGCGCTCTTGGTGGTAGACGGGACTCAAGCGCGTTGACCGCTGCAACTCCCACTGCTCAAAGGGGTGCACGATCCCGTACATCTTATTGTAGCCCTCGCGAGCCCTCGCCGCGACGTGGTGTCGAGTCCGCTGGTGATCGTAGAAGCGTGCGATGTCAGCTTCGTGGATGTCGATCTCGGGGGCATTCCCGTTCATCCACTCCGCCACCGCCCGCCCGATCCCGGGGCCCTCTTTGATCCAGCTTGCCGCGACGGACCAGAGCCCTTTTACCTCCGGTGTCTCCCCGAGCACCGGGAAGCCGTCGGGCGTCATCGAGATGAGCCCGTTGATGGCGTAGCGGATACCGACCTTCTCATCGCCCAAGATCTCGGGCATGAGCTCGAGGGCGTCTTGGAGCTGTGGATCGAAGTCGTCCTTTGTGAAGGGCATCTCGGTCGGCGAGAGCACTGCCTCCTCGTTGGATGGGATCTCGTCTGGCGGCACGAGGATCGGGCGGTGTGCGTACGACCCGACCTCCATGTCGCCGCCGTGCTGGCGCTCGTACATGTTCGGGTCCATGTCGCGGACGACCGGGTAGGTGATCTCCCCGACGGTGTCGGCGAACAGCGGGATCGGCCCGACACTGATCATCTGGTGCACGACCGGCGTGAGTGGGATGGAGGCCCCTGCCATTTCGGCGACTCGTGAGCTCCACACACCGCCGCAGATGGCGCAGATGTCTGTGTTGATGTCCCCGGCGGTCGTACGCACCGCGCGGACGCGTCGGGCGTCGTCCGACAGCTCGATACCGAGGACCTCGGTGTTCGCTCGCACTTCCAAGGCGCCCATCTGCTGTGCCCGCTCACGCATGAGCGTTCCCGCCCGCAGCGAGTCGACCACGCCGACAGTCGGAAGGTAGAGGCCCTCCAATATGGCCTCGGTGTTGATGAATGGGACGAGCTTGGCGACGCCGGACGGGCTCAATAACTCGTAGGGAATACCCCAGGCCTTGGCGGCCGAAGCCCGACGGCGCAGCTCCTGACGTCGTGCTTCTGTTCTCGCAATTTCGAGTCCGCCGCTTTCGGTGAAGACCCCGAGATCCTTGAACTGCGCTGAGCTGTCATCGGTCAGTTGCGCCATCATCTTCGAGTAGTCGATCGGGAAGATGAAGTTCGAAGCGTGACCAGTGGAACCCCCAGGGTTCGGCATGGGACCCTTGTCGACAAGTATCAGATCGCGCCAACCGAGGCGTGCGAGGTGGTAGGCGAGACTGTTGCCGACTATGCCGGCGCCCACGATGACGGCGCTGGCCTGGTTAGTGGATTCGCTCATGCGGTCATTCTCGCCCTTATGGCCGCCAATCGCCAGAGTCTGGCTGTCAGGAGATCGCGGAGGCCCCGGGCGAGCAGCGCGGGGCGGGAAAGTGAATCGTCTTCGGTTCTGTGAAGGCTTCGAACAACGAGCGGCCTCCTACTCTGCCTCGTCCACTGGCGCTCCCCGAGCGCCCCCCAAAGGGAAGATGGGACTCCCAGAGGTTGGTCGAGGCATTGATGTTGACCCAGCCCGCGCGTGCTGCCTCGGCAAAGGCAAGGCCGCGCTCGAGGTCCTCTGTGAACACTGCAGCCGTGAGCCCGAATGGTGAGCTGTTCGTAATCTCGAGCGCCTCAGAGTAAGAGGAGAACTCGATCACCGGCACCACGGGGCCGAAAGTCTCGTCGCGCGCGACCAACATCTCGCCGGTCACACCGTCCAGCACCGTCGGTTCCGCGAAGAGCTGAGTCGGGTGCCCAGCCGCTCGCTTGCCGCCACAGCAAACGATCGCCCCGTGCTCGCGAGCGTCCGCTACGTGCGCGTCGAATTTCAAGGCGTTCGATTCATTGTTGAGGGGACCCATCGTTGTGAGGGGATCAAGGGGATCGCCAAGACGGACCCGCTCAGCCGTTGCCGCCAGGACTCGCTCGACGAACTCGGCTCTCACCGAGGAGTGAACGAGGAAGCGCTCACCCGCGGTGCAGCTCTGGCCCGCGCACAGATACGCGGCCTCGAGGGTCGCGTCGGTCGCGAGCTCGAGGTCGGCGTCCTCCAGAACGACCATCGGACCGTTGCCGCCGAGCTCGAGGATTTGAGTCTTGCCGGCCGAGCGTTCGGCTACCCGCCGACCTGTGGCAACCGATCCGACGAAGCCGACGGCATCGACGCCCGCATGCGAGACCACGGCGTCACCTACGATCGCCCCGGATCCAGGAAGGAAGTTGAAGACGCCGGGCGGAAGTCCACCCTGTGCGATCACCTCGGCGAGCAGCGCCGAGCAGGCCGACGTCGACGAGCTCGGGTTCCACAGCACCGTGTTCCCAGCGGCAAGCGCCGGGGCGAACACCTCGGCTCCCATGGTGTAGGGCCAGTTCCACGGAGACACGACACCGACGACGCCGAGCGGGACCCGCAAGACGAGCACCCTGGCATCCGCCGAGGTGGAAGGTGGCAGCGAGCCTTCGAGCCGCTTTGCATCTTCACAGGCCATGTGGAAGTACTCGCCCAGCTCGTCGACTTCCGCGTAAGCCTCGGCGACGAGCGGCTTGCCCTGGTCCTCGGTGAGCGCATGAGCGAGATCGTGGCGGTGCGCGCGAATGGAGTCCACCGCCGACTCGCAGTAGGTCGCGCGCTCGAACGCGGAGCTCGCCGCCCAGCTCGCCGAGGCTGCACGTGCGGCCTTCACGGCGCGATCGACGTCCGCGAGGTCGGCAACAGCGACGCTGGCGAAGGTGTCGCCGGTTGAGGGACTCGTCGCCGGCATGGACCCGGCCCCTCCCGGGCACCAAGTTCCATCCACATAAAGCAGGTATTCACGCATGGTTACCCTCTTTCACTATGGGGGCAAATCGGTCATCGCCAGGCGAAACAGCAACAGTTATACATGAGTCGAAGCACCCGGCATCCTCCTCGAGGTCTGCGGAAGCACTCGTCGCGTCGAGGGCGAAGGTTCGACCGTCGTTGCCACCCGAGCCGAACGGGTTATTGGCACTCAGAGCCTTGACACTAGAGCAGGACTGACGTCATCGGGGACGACCTCGCAGGAGCTTGCTCGTAGCTGTTCCAGAGTGATCGACCGTCCGGGCGACGTCGATTCGACGCTCTGAGTGTGCCCGGGCGACCGGCTGATCGAAGGCGCACGCCGGACATCAGGCGTGGGAAGTGGATGCCGCACGTGTCGACCCTAAGCGCGGTCAGTGAGTTGGCGCCTGGCCACCTTCCTGTCGGCTTCATACTCGCTCCTCGGTGCGGGCCGGGTGGAGCCGCTCTTGCGACGGATACGCAACGAGATGGGCGGGACAACGTGAGGGTTGTTCGGTGCGATTTCGAGATGGGTCAGTGAGGTTCCCAGAGGAACAGATGTCCGATGGCCATCGAGTAGACCCCGTTTTAGACGGGTTGACTTCCTGAGCATCTCGGCGGGGTTCACGGCCGTGCTCTTTTGCAGCGAGGAACTGATCGTCGCCAGCTCCGGAGCTAGCGGCGCCGGAGCTCTGAACCGAGCGGGTAGAAGTCCTATTCTGGATCGAAAACGCCATTGAGACCCTGAGCGTTATGGTCTGATCGACACTCTCGAACGCGAAGCGGACCGGCAGCATGGAATGCTCCTGCCCGCCTCGCGCGACTGAGAAGCCCATCGCTAGGAAGAAAGGAGCCCAGTGCTCTCTCGCTACCCGATCGGGCTCGCCGTGACCGTGCTCGCTCTCGGAATCGCTGGTCACCGGCTGTGGTTCATCGCCCGGTTGGTCGGTTCTGGTGCGCCGGACCCGGGCAGGTGGCGTCACGTCGGTCGCCACGCCTGGGTCGAGGTGCGGGAAGTCATCGGCCAGCAGCGGCTGTTGCGTGAGACCGTCCCCGGTCTCGCGCACGCCTTCACCTTCTGGGGCTTCCTCGTCCTCGTCTTCACGATCGTGGAGACCTACGGCAATCTGTTCACTCAACGCTTCGCGATCCCCGGCATCGGCCACGCGGCGGTGCTCGGCTTCCTCGAGGACATCTTCTCTCTTGGGGTGCTGATCGCGGTTGCGGTATTCGTCGTTCTCCGCCTGCGCGAGAGCCCTCGTCACCTCGGACGGAGTTCGCGGTTCTTCGGCTCGCACCTTGCCACGGCGTGGCTCGTGCTCGGGATGATCGTCGCGGTGGTTCTCACGCTCCTCATCTACCGTGGAGCACAGACGAACACCGGCGACTTCCCCTATGGCTGGTGGGCTTTCGCCTCACACGGGATCGGCCGCGCACTCGCGCCACTCGGCCGGTCGGGGAATCGGACGGTCGAGACCGTATTCATCGACCTGAACGTAGTCGTCATCGCGGCTTTCCTCGCGCTAGTCGTGTACACCAAGCACCTGCACATCTTCCTTGCACCGGTGAACGTGGCGCTCTCGCGCCAGCCGAACGCGCTCGGACCACTCGCGACGACGCCCAACATGGACCTCGATACGGTGAGCGCCGACACGGTCTTCGGCGCGGGAGCGATCGAGAACTTCAGCTGGAAGCAGCTGCTCGACTTCGCGACATGCACCGAGTGCGGGCGGTGCCAAAGCCAGTGTCCCGCGTGGGCGACGGGGAAGCCGCTGTCACCGAAGCTCGTCGTAATGGCCCTTCGCGACGAGCTCTTCTCTCAGGCTCCCCGACTGCTTCATGGGAAAGATGACGCCGCCACGACCCGTGCTGCTCCCTTCCGGGTCGTCCCTGACGTCATCGATCCGGACGTGTTGTGGTCCTGCACGACCTGCGGCGCGTGCGTCCGGGAGTGCCCGGTCGACATCGCGCATGTCGACGCGATCGTCGATATGCGGCGCTATGAGGTCCTCATCGACGTGTCCTTTCCGCCAGAGGGCGCGACGATGCTCCGCAACATCGAGAGTCGAGGTGATCCCTTCGGTTTCGGAGCCGCGCGTCGCCTCGAGTGGGCCGAGGGTCTCGGTTTTGAGGTGCCCGTCGTCACCGACACACTCGGAGACGACGTCGAATTCCTTCTCTGGGCGGGCTGCGCGGGCGCTTTCGATGAGCGCGCCCGTCGCACCACTCAGGCGCTCGCTCGGCTGCTGCATGGCGCAAGCGTCTCCTTCGCGATCCTAGGCCCCCGGGAGAGCTGCACCGGCGATCCCGCGCGGCGGCTCGGGGACGAGTTCCTCTACCAGACTCAAGCCGCAAAGAACATCGAGACGCTGCGCTCAGCGAAGGTGACAAAGATCGTGACCTCCTGCCCGCACTGCCTGAACTCGATCGCCCACGAGTACCGGGACCTCGGGGGAGACTTCGAGGTCGTCCATCATTCCCAGCTCCTCGCCGAGCTCCTCGCCTCGGGACGGCTTGCTCCTGGTCGTCTCGAGGCCACCGTGACCTTGCACGATTCGTGCTATCTCGGGCGCCACAATGGGATCCTTGACGAGCCACGAGCCGTGCTCGGCGCGATCGATGGTGTCTCTCTCGTCGAGATGGCGCGCAGCCGCGAACGCGGGTTCTGCTGCGGAGCGGGCGGGGCCCGAATGTGGCTCGAGGAGTCAATCGGCACACAGATCAACGTTGAACGAGCGCGCGAGGCGATCGGGACCGGCGCGGGAGTCGTCTCGACGGCCTGCCCTTACTGCACGGTCATGCTCGACGACGGCGTGAAGGAGGAAGACGGTAACGGCACCGTCGAGGTCGTCGAGCTCGCGGTGCTGCTCGACCGCTCGATACGTCGTGGCGACGTACCTGAAGGGTCCATCTACGGGCACCACCAGCCTTGACCTCGGCTGACGCGTCCCATCAAGCTTCTGAGCCGTGGCGTTGTTCTTCCTCTATCGCTTGGTCCGTCACGTCTTCGAGCTCGTCCGCACGGCAAGGACGTAACCGCGAAGAAAACGGAGATCCTCGTGCTGCGCCACCAGCTCGCCGTTCTCCGACGCCAGACAAAGCGACCGAAGTTCACCTGGTCCGATCGTGCGCTGATGGCACTGCTGGCGCACCTTGTTCCTCGTGAACGGTGGCGCTCGTAGCTCATCTCGCCACAGACGATCCTCGAGCGACAACGGCGCATCGTCCGGCGACGGTGGACCGACCCGCACAGCCCGCCCGGTCGGCCAGGACTGTCGGGAGCGACCGTCGAGCTCATTTTGTGCGTGCCGGAGACCTTGTCCAAGCCATCGAACAGAACTTTCGTTGGCATGACGCTCATGGCGAAGATGGAACGTGGCGCTCTCCTTCCTCTACATGGCCTTCGTTCGTCTGCTCCAGTTAGTCCGGCTCTCGAGGCGTGGACAAGATGAGCTGGCCATCAAGGTCGTCATATTCCGCCACGAGGTCTCCGTGTTGCGCCGCCAAGTGGCACGTCCGACACTTCGACCTCCTGACCGCGCAGTGCTCGCCGGACTGAGTCGGATGCTCTCGGCCGCTCGTCGCGGGCGCTTCTTCGTCCAGCCCGAGACCCTGCTCCGCTGGCATCGAGATCTGGTGCAGCGGCGATGGACCTACTCGCACCGACGGTCGGGACGACCGGCACTGCCAGCGGGCACCGTGCACCTGGTCCTCGACTGGCAAAGAGAACCCGAAGTGGGGATATCGCCGAATCCACGGGGAGCTCGCCACCATGGGCATCAAACCTTTGAGGTTACGAACGCGATGGAATCTTTCATGTGGTGTGGTGGGCAATCACCACGTCTACCCCACGGAGCCCTAGAGAAGGAGAGCATTGACCGCCAATCACAACGCCGTAGCCTCACCAGCAACCTGTACCGAGCCGCACGGCTCAGCAACAACGCCCGCGCCGCCTCACGCGGCCCGGGCGTCTACGCGAAGCGCGTGGAAGGAGATCTACTCGACGGGGATCTCCTTGTTGATGAGACCGAGGTCGATCCCTTGGCGTCTGCGGATCAGCCGCGCGACGACGTACACGACGATCGCAAGGACATAGAGGATGCCCATGAAGACGAGCGACGGGCCGTTGTTGACGCCAAAAGCGCTGTCGGACAGCCACTCGTAGAGGTTGAAGATGATGAGACCCATCGTCGCGAGTCCGGCGACCGGCACGATCGGTACTCCGAGCACCTTGAACTTGCTCGCCGCCGAGGCTTTCCAGAGTTCCGGCTTGCGCCACGGCAGGATGACCACGGCGAACGCGCTAACGAGATAGGTCACGGCGATGACGAGCGTCGCATCGAGTGTGTAGGTCTGGAACTTCACCCAATAGGCATACACAGCACTGAGTGCCACGGCCGGCAGGAGCATCAGCACGAGGGAGGCCATCGGCACCTTGCGCTTCTCCGAGACGGTCGCCGCCGAGTCGGGAAGCACGCGATCGAAGGCTGCAGCGAAGATCACGCGGGTGGATGAGAGGAAGAGTGTGCCCACCCAACCGAAGAACCAGAGGCTCATCACGAGCAGAATGATGACCTGGAACGCCGTGTTGTGGACAAGCCAGGAGGCCAGCATCGCCGGGTACGGCCAGATGGGGATCGTCGCCTTTCCTGCCCAGTACGCCGCGTTGGCGTTGTTGTAGAAAGCCCAACCGAACGTCTTGGCCATCAGCAACAGGAACACAACCGACAAGAGCACGGTCAACCACAGACCACTGAACATGCCTGTGAAGACTCGCTTGAAGTCGCTCGCTCCACGCACTTCGCCATACAGCGTCGAGCCCCAGTTCGGCCAGAGCAGGTAGAACATCAGCATCGGGACGAGCAGCATGCTCGCGCCGAACGCGTTCAGGCCGAAGCCAGGAGCGGCGTAGCTGATCTTCGCCGCCGCTACCTGCGTCGTGCCGTACGCGTTCGAGACACCGAAGATCTTGTGGGCCTCGGTGTTGACAGAGCTCACGAAGCTGCCGTGCGAGAAGGCCAGAAGCAAGACGACGATGGTGAGGAAGCCGATCATGCCGCCGGCGAAGCACCACTTCTGGACCCGGGCATAGCCGCTCATTCCAAGCGAAACGAGGAATCCGGCGAGCGCAATTGTGATGACACAGATCGTGAACGTGCCGTTGTGCGAGCTGAAATACAACGCGGCACCTTTTGCTCCGAGGGTGTACAGCAGCGGCTGGATCAGCTCGACGTTCAGAATGGAACCGTAGATCGGTGCCCACAGCCACAAGATGAACCACCAGCCCGTGACCGCGAAGACGAATCCGACCGGTCCCCCGAGAATCCGGCTCTGCCAGACGTAGTCGCCGCCGGCCCGCGGGATCGTGACGATCAGACCCGTGTACGCGATGACAAGGAAGGACACCCACACCGCAGAGATGAGCACCGCCGTGAGCAACTGGCCTTTGGGGATGAACGAGTTGTAGGAGAACTCGTAGATGCCGAGGGTGATGACGTTCGTCGACAGGCAGGCGTAGATGATCGCGTCCCGCACCGACCACCCCCGGACCAGTCCAGTCGCTTTGCGCAGGAACAGTGTCGGCGCTTCTGAGCCGGCCGACCTCCCTCCGATACCCACCGACTCCCCTATGGTCGCCATAGCCCCTCCTTAGGTTAAGTGCTTCTCACTCAGCCATTGACGAGGATGTACCTCGTCACCTTCCCCTTTTTCTCGTTGAGATCAATCACTGCGCCCTGCAGGACGCCGTCGGTGTAGACACTGCCCGGATTCATGGTCAGGGTCCGCCCCAGCTTCGTCACCCCGCGGCTCTCGTGGATGTGGCCATGGACCGAGAGCATCGGTTGGTGGGTCATGATGGCGTCGCGGACTGCTGTCGATCCCACCGGCTTCATCACGGCGCCCCCATGCATCGGACGGAGGGTCTCGTCAAGCGCAGGCGCCTCGTCGAGACCGGAATTGTAGGGCGGGGCGTGGAAGTTGAAGATCGCCCGCCCCATGTCGGGGATCTGGCGCACAACGTCGTCGATCCTCTTGGCGATGTCAGCCTCAGGCGCTTCCCGGAACGTGTTCCACGGGGTCGGGTTCGTGTAGCCCATGGATGCCAAGTAGAAGCCACCGAGCTCAACGACCTTCCCCTCGGTAAACGTCACGCACGGTGAAGACTCGATGACATCGTCAATCTCGAAGGTGTCATCGTTGCCGCCATTCACGAAGCAGGGGATCTCACCCCCACGAAGCTTGGAGTCAGCCATGTCGAGCCATCGATCGAGCGTGCGGACCATCTCGGTTGTGAATCGCCGGTCGATCGAGCCATCCTGCTCGTTCAGCTCGGCGAGCTCCTCGGGCGTGACCCTCGCCGGGTAGTACCCGCGGTTGCGGATCTGGTTCTCGATGTTGCGAACTTCGTCCTCGGTCTCGAGGTGATGTGTCTCCCCGGAGAGCGTGACCTCGAAGGAGCCGGGCCGGACGACGACCGGCACCATGATCTTGCCGGTGACGTCACCACCGAGAATTACGACGTCGGCCTTGTAGAACGCGGCGGAGTTGAGGAACTTCTTCCAGCACACCTCGGAACCGTGGATGTCGGTAGCGAAGAAGATCTTCACATGTCGCCCTCACTTCCTCACAACTGCTGACGGAACGGGCGGTCGATCATCCTGGTCTGGTGCTCCCCCCTACCCAACCATGGTGCGTACTGGAAAATGCGTATCACCAGGAACGAGCAGCGTCAAGGACTCCTTATAAGTGTGCCACCTCCTCGGGCAGCTCGTACCATCGCATCCGATCTCCGACCTTCGCTCGGATCTTCCACTGCATCGACTTCGGGGTCGCGTCGGCGAGATCGACCAGGCGCTCAGCATTGCGGAGCGGATCGTGCGGCGGCATGGCGGGCAAGAGGTCGGGATGCTCGCCGACCAGCAACGGCAATTTGTTCAGGTTGCTCGTGACGGTGCGCCACCAGCCCCAGTCGGCGCCGATGATCTTGCAAAAGCGCTCCCGGTCGATCTCTGGCCCACCCTCGCCCGGGCTGTCGCCAGCAACGGGGAAGGCGGAAAGCAGTTGCAGGACGTCACGGACGTCCTTCTCGTTGAGCTCGACGATCTGCAGCTTCGTGAGGAGCAGATCGACGACGTCCAACGTGAACGGAAGGGCTTTGAAGTTAGGCCGGAAATCAAGCTCGTGGCACATCGAGAGACGATCGACCATGACGTCGATCGGACGCCCGGAGGGTGCGTTGAAGTACATCTGACGATCGCCGTTGAGCGAGTTGAATCGCCGGTCCGGCTGGCACCCGGCCTCCCCGAGGTAGGCCATGACGTTCTGGCGGCCTTTGGAGAGGCAGCCGAAGTCGATATCCTGATCGCGCCGGAGCCGGGGCGGGAAGTCGGGACATAGCACGCGGACTGCCAAGCCTCCGAGTAGCCGCAACGGGACGCCCGCCTTGGACGCGCCCTCGGCCAGTTGCCGAGCCTCGACGAGGGGATCATCAACGGTCCCGATAATGTCCGACTCGCTGTTCCCCATGAGTGAGTGCCCCCCTTTAGTCGTAACGTCGTCAAGCTACTGCTGTGCACCCGCTCTTGCTGTACGTCAACCCGCATTCACGCTCGAGCGTCCCCGCATCGATCGAGAGATGGGCGATGAAGGGAGGTCAGACGTCGGCGCAGAGCCTGAAGGGTGCACAAACTCACTCCTGACCTCGAGAAGTCGGATCGGAACGAGAACGCGGCTGCGCGAGATCGGGTGCGCGCGATGCGCAGGTACCCAGTTGGAGGCGCTCGACGAGACGAGCCTCGGAGCCAGGCTGCGGCAGGTTCCGCGACGGTGCAAGATGGCCGTGGAGCCGTCATTGAAGGTCACTGTTTCTGTCGGGCTGCTCGGCACCGGGTCCTGACTGGGGCTGGCGCTTGCGGTCACGGTGGCCGTATACGTGACACCCGACTGGTCCGCCGAGGACGTGACTGCCGTCGTGGTGGCGTAGACCTCTGTATAAGTGGCAGTTCCTGCATAGACGAAGTTGAAAGTCGTGTCATCGTGCTCTTTCTCTTTCTCCAGCGGTACTTCCGCGGGGGGATGCTGCAAGGGAGCACGACGGGCTGACTATGCACGACCCGGTGAACAAGGCGCAGTTTCGCGCGCCTGAAGAGAAAGGAGGGTAACGATGAACAAGAGCGAACTGCGCTATCCACGCCCTGACTTCGACCGTTCAGCGACGTGGCAAAGCCTCGACGGGCCGTGGCAGTTCGCCCGAGGACAAGCTGAGCACGCTGAAGAGGCGATGCTTGCGGCCGACAGCGAGTACCCCGAGCGCATTCTCGTCCCCTTTCCCTGGGGGTCCCAGCGCTCGGGCGTAGAGGCCAATTGGCTCGATCAGGGATGGTACCGGCGAACCATTGAAGTTCCAGAGGAATGGGGAGTTCAGCGGACCATCCTTCACTTTGGCGGCATTCATTATCGCGCCCGGATATTCCTCAACGGCTGGCTCGTCGGGGACCACGTTGGTGCTGGACCATTCGAGTGCGACCTCGCGAGTTCACTTCAAGGGCGCTCGGGAGACCTTGTCGTGGCGGTCGACGCTCCGGTGGACAAACGGGCAATTGGCCATGGTAAGCAACGCTGCATACCCGCAGATGACTACGATAGCTGCGCCTTCCAACCGTGAAGTGGGATCTGGCAGCCAGTATGGCTTGAGCCGCGACCAGCAACGTTCCTGCGTTCCCTAAGGTTCGAGAGCGCCCCCACGCTCGACGCCTTCATAGTCAGAGCAAAGGTGGAGGGCCCCTCGCGGGGCGGTTCGAGGCTGCGGCTCTTTATACGCGGCGGCGAAGAAGAACTTGAGATCGGGACCGATTCCAGCGGGCTGGCCCAAGCCCGCTTTTCTCACAGCCGTCCTCGTCCCTGGTCGTCGGAGGACCCGCACCTTTACGTCGTCGGCGCCACCCTGACAAGCAACGATGGCCGAGACGAGGTGAGCATTCCCACGGGCCTCCGAAGGATCGAAGTCACGCACGACGAAATCCGTCTAAATGGTCGACGCCTCTACCTGCGGGGCGTGCTCGACCAGGGGTACTGGCCAGATTGTGGCCTCAGCGCTCCAAGCCCCGAAGCTCTTCGTCGGGACCTCGAGCTGGCTCGAGCTTCCGGCTACAACCTCGTGCGCAAGCACCTGAAGTTCGAGGACCCCGCTGGCTCCACCTGGCTGACACCATGGGCATGCTTGTATGGGAAGAACCGCCGAGTACGAGCCGGGTGTTAATGCTGATCGAAAAGGGGAGCGCGCGAGCCTGTTGCACGAACCTCCCGCCATCGATCTGCAAACTCCCTGGTGACGCGCGCGTGAAATTCCCCGCCCTATAAGGATCTCCAGTGAAAATGGGTCATGGCCTACAACTTCCTCGCTGTCGAGCGTGACCAGCTCTTCTTGCTGCCCCCGTCGCTCCTCGACTGGTTGCCGGAGGACCACCTGGCATGGTTTGTCCTCGATGCCGTGGCCGAGATGGATCTCGATGCTTTCTACGCCCGCTACCGCACCGACGGCTGGGGTGGGGCTGCCCACGAGCCTTCGACGATGGTCGCCCTCCTCCTCTACGCCTACTGCCAGGGGGTCCGCTCCTCCCGCCAGATCGAGCGTGCATGTCACGTCGACGTGGCGTTCCGGGTCATCGCCGCTAACCAGACTCCCGACCACACCACGATTGCCCGCTTCCACCAGCGCCACGAAGAGGCCCTCGCCGGTGTGTTCTCGGCGTCGCTTCGTCTCTGCCGCGCGGCTGGCATGGCCAACGTGGGCACCATTGCTCTCGACGGACCGAAGATGGGGTGTCCGGGGTCGTTGCGCTCCAATGCCACCGCTGAACACATCGAAGCAGAGGTTCAACAGATGCTGGCTGAGGCGAAAGCCGCTGATGCCCACGACGATGCCTTGTTCGGCGAGAGCCGGGGGGATGAGCCTCCCGCCGCCCTCCGGGCCCGCGGCGATCGTCGACGGCGCTTCGCCGAGGCCAAGGCGGCGCTCGAAGAAGGTGCCGAAGGAGCCCGAGCGGCCCATGAGGCCCACCTCGCCGATCGGGCCGCGAAAGAACAGGCCATAGGGAGGAAGCTCAACGGTCGCAAGCCGAAGGACCCCCGAGACAAGGCCAAGTTCAAGGAGAAGAAAGCGAACACGACCGACCCCGAGTCAAAGACGATGTCCACCTCAGCTGGCTTCCTCCAGGGTTACAACGCGCAGGCCGCGGTGAACGAGAGCCAAGTCGTTGTGGCCGCCAGTGTCACCACCGAGCAGAACGACACTCGCCAGCTCCACCCAATGCTCGGTGTCATCGCCGCGTCCCTCGTTGCGGCAGGGATCGAAGAGCTGCCCGGTGTGCTGCTCGCCGATGCCGGCTACTGCACAGAGGACGCTCTCGCCAGCCTCGGTCCCGAGCACCCAGACTGCTACGTCGCCACCCGCAACATGAAGGCGAGCACGGCCCCGCAGGTGCCCATGCGCGGTCCACTACCGAAGCACGCCACCGCGATCGACCAGATGGAACGGAAGGTTTCGACCAAGCGCGGACGATCCCACTACAAGAAGCGCCAGCTCCTCGCCGAGCCGGTCTTCGGCCAGATCAAAGACGCCCGAGGCGCACGTCGCTTTACTCGCCGAGGAAAGATCGCAGCCGAACGTGAATGGAAGCTGCTGTGCGCGACTCACAACCTCCTCAAGCTCTACCGCAACGCGCGCACCAAGGCGTCGGTCGCACCGTGGGCCCGCCTCCATGTTGCACTGCGGCCCGCGCGGGTGACCTGAGCAATCGATTCGCCGTCGAATCGACGACCGCACTGCCGAATACTCATCTTCCGCCAGTCGTCTTCGGCCTCATCTGAATTCACGACGCCTTCCGAAGCAGGCAGCGCCATTCGTGCAACAGGCTCGCGCCGGTCGAAAACGGGAGCACTTTGAGCTTGAAGCTACTTGGTGATTTGTGCTTGGTCCACAGGCTGGCTGCCTGAGGAGTCGGTCGTTAGGGCTCACCCCGGGATTGATTGAGCGGTGATTGTGTAGTTCCACTCGCCGTGGAATTCGTGCGGTTCGAGGGGAACTGCGGCCAACTCCTTGTTCGTGACCTTGATGCCGGTCGGATACCAGTTGCCGTCGTAGTC
>Ga0326727_10006671_pt1 | contig 31379 bp, 26 predicted proteins | sample MB2enrmetagenome_FD_207643 | JGI IMG/M metagenome (GOLD analysis project Ga0326727, IMG submission 207643) | Lab enriched peat soil microbial communities from McLean, Ithaca, NY, United States - MB29MY | ecosystem: Environmental > Terrestrial > Soil > Wetlands > Peat | place: USA: New York...
GGATAACCGGTATCGTAGGGGCTGGAGGTGTCGGACCCGAAATAGTATGTGCCCATGGTCCCGTAAGTGAAGGGTAATCCGTTGTTCCGCGCCATACGTTCGAGATAGAAGCCGAACTTAAAGTAATGTGAGCCTCTCACCCACGAGAGGTTATCCAGAACGCTGACGTACTGATAAATGTAAGTCGCGGGAAAGGATGTGTTGTAAGCCCAGGTGGGCGCGTTGGTGATACCCTGGCCGGCGGACTGCGGATTGAGCGTGCCGAAGCTGATGTTGGGGATCAGGTTGTCCAGCGCAATGCCCGGATACGCGGCTGGCAAGGTGATGGCTTGACCGCTGGGTCCTTTTAACGCGGGCAATTGATTGGTGGCGAGGGCCGCAGGATCGGCAGCGGATTGTTCATGCGTACGATTGATACCGGCCGTAAACTCATTCACCAGATTCGGAGTGAAGGTATGGATGACCGTTGCCAGTGCGCTTGCGGATGGGATGCCATAGAAAGTATCCAACTGTCCCCATGTCGAGGTCACGCCGTGGATGCCTCCGGCAGCGCCGCTCTGGTCCTGATAATCGTCGATCAGACGCACAAACATTTGCGTCTTGGACGAGACGTTGTAATCAAGCCGCAGGATCCGGTCCTCCTGCAGGTTCTTGAGCGTGAACTGCGCGAGATAGTCGTACTGGCGTTGTCCGGTGTTGTCCACGGCATTCGGCATGGGAAAAAGGTTCATCATGGCCCACCCTGCCGGCGAGATCCGGCTGGTCGGGATGATATTGCCGGGGAAGGTGGCTCCCGTGGTCGGGTCTTTGACCGGAATCAATTTGCCGGTCGTGGTCGTGGTTTGCGAGAAGTTGCCGGCCCTTTCGAGCGCGGTCGGCATGGTTTGCTTGCTCTGTGTTACGGGAGTCTGGTACTGGAGATAGTCATCGGAAAAGAAGAAGAAGATCTTGTTGCGGTTCTGGTTGAATCTCGTGCCGGGAACGATGAGCGGTCCGCCGATGGTGCCTCCGGGATTGCTGTAGCGATAGAGGGGCCTTGACGTGCCAGTCGAGTTATTGAAGAACTCATTGGCGTTCAGAGTCTCATGGCGATAGATGTAATAAGCGCTGCCATGAAACTGGTTGGTTCCGTTCTTGATGGTGACGCTCATCTGGCCGCCAGGACGCGAAGTGTATTCGGCGGAGTAGTTGGAGACCAAAACTTTGACCTCCGCAATCGCATCGACGCTGGGAGAAATCGTTCCGCTGTATGTGGTGTTGCCGGGATCCACGCTAGGCACGCCATCCAGGCTCACGTTGAGTTTCTCTGCCTGGCCTCCGTTGACGGTGGCCATGCCGGCGTTGTAGCCGCGGGAGTCGTGCGTATTCAGGTCGACCACGCCGGGAAGCGCCTCGATCAGACCCATGAAATCGCGGCCGCGAATCGGAGTGTTTTCGATCTGCGTGGTGTTGACCAGAACGGAGCGGTCGGAACTATCAGTGGCGATGTGAGCCACATCGGTCTGGACGGTGACCGAGGTACTCACGTCTCCGACTTCCAGACGGATGTCATGCAGCGCCACCTTTTCTTCTGCACTGACATTGATGGCTTTTTGCTGATAGGTTTTAAATCCCGGCACGGCGATGCGAATGGTGTAGTTGCCGGGAACCAGGTCGGTGAAGAGGAACTCGCCGTTCTGCAGGCTGGTGAAGGTGCGCTGCTGACCGTCGAGGTCGTTGACCAGTTGAACGACTGCGCCGGCAACTACCGCTCCGCCGGGATCGGTTAGCGTGCCGGAAATCTGGCCGGTGATGCTCTGCGCCTGAAGGCACGGAAGCCAGCTAAGTATGCCGATCGCGATCGCAAATCTACGTTGATTCATGATCATCTCCTAACCTAATTCACGGTATTAAAAGTATACTCACCAGCCGGCTTCATCTAAACATGACGTCACTACTGTTGGCGGGAGAACCGCTTCCTAACGGTCGCGGTTCGGCAACAGGCTCTCTACTGAGCCGCGACCGTCAGAGAGCGGATGCGCAAATCACTTACGCTTCGTGTAGTTATAATCAGAGGCTTCATGCTGGATGACGTCCTTTCGATTCTGACGGAGGCGACCCTGGCGGGCGCGGTCGAAGTGCTCGAAACCAGGCGAGCGAACTCCGTAGCCACAGAATATAAGGACGCGAAGGAATTGGTGACCACCGCCGACAAACGTTCCGATGCGGCGATCCTCGGCATCTTTCGCAGACGCTTCACGTTACTCGATCCATCGATCGTATTTCAACTAGAGGAGTCCGGTTTTTCCGATATTCCCGCGCGCCGGATTGCGGGGGCCGATCCGCTCGACGGCACTAATCACTTCGCCGCCGGCGGGAACCTGTACTCGGTTCAGGCCCACTATATGGAAGACGGGCTCCCGCTGGTTGGCGTGGTGTTCCAGCCTGAAGTGTACCTTCCGCTCGATGAAGATGTCCGATGCAGCGGCCGTATCGCTTACGCCATTCGCGGGCGCGGCGCTTTCATGCGGCGGTCGCGTTTCACTGGACAGGGCTTTGAACTCGGAGAGGAACGGCGTATGTGGAAGCGGGATGTACCTGCTACCCGCACGTACGTCGCCTGTGTCCCGATCGGCTCGAAGATGACGAGTGAAGATCGGGAACTGGCGATCCGGGTTCATCAGAGCGGCATCATCGCGGCTTCCACCGGTACGGGCGGCGCCGGTGGCAATGTGATGATGGCGATCCTTGGCGGCCAGCATGTTTACGCGAGTTTTGGGGCGGGCGAGGATCTCGACCTGATCCCGCCCCAAGTGATCGCCGAGGAAGCCGGAATGACGGTATGGGGTATCGACCGCCGTCCGCCGGTCTGGGACAGAAGGAAGCAGCCCTTCATCGTTGCGCCGTCCCCGGAAGTCGCCGAACAGTTCCTGCGTGCCGCTGGAAAAGCGTTTCAATAGGCGAAATCCGCTTGCAAGGGGAACGAAAGAGGGATAGACTTTGCATGTCTTACAAAGAGGTGCCGCGTGTCTATCTCTAAGATTGTCCTTGCGGTTTTGCTGCCTGCGGCAATGTTGGCCCAGGTGGAAACGTCCACCAGCATTCGTGGTTTGGTGAGAGATTCAACCGGCGCAGTGGTTCCCGGCGCGAAAGTGACGGTCCAGAATACGGACACCAACGAAGAGCGAACCACGGCCACGGATGCTTCCGGGTTTTACGCCTTCCCCTCGCTGGTGCCGGGAACCTACAACGTGGTGGTCACGCATTCGGGGTTCAAGCGCGCCGAAGTAGCCAGCCGCGTGGCGGAGGTGACGGAAAGCGCGCAGGTGGATTTTGTGCTGCAGGTCGGCGAGGCCAATCAATCGGTGACGGTCTCGGCCGCCGGCGCGGAGATGCTCACCACCACCAGCACGGAGATCGGCAGTACCATTAACGCCAATCTGGTGGACAACATTCCGCTCAATGGCGGGGATTTCTTCGCGCTGGCGAACGTGATGCCGTATGTCTCGATGCAGAACTTCACCAGCCAGATGACCCAGGCCGGCGAGTCGCAAAATCTCACGCTGGGCCTCAATAACTCGAACCCTATGTGGCGCGACAGCGGGATCTTCTCCGCGGGCAGCCGCGACGCGGCGACCAACACTTCGATCGACGGCTTGAATGTGCAGAGCGCACGCTACGGCCAGACAGCCCCGCAGGAGCCTACGGACTCGATCGAGGAGATGAGAGTTCACGTCTCCAGCATGAACGCTGAGTTCGGCTACGGCGTAGGTGCGATGAACATCGTCACTAAAGGCGGCACCAACCACGTTCACGGCAGCGCTTACGAGTATCTGCGGAATCAAGTACTGGATGCCAACGATTTCTTCAGTAACTCCTCGGGAAAGTCCAGGGCGCCGTGGCGGCAGAATCAGTTTGGTGCGACGACCGGCGCGCCGATCGTCAAGAACAAGCTGTTCTTTTTTGTAGCGTATGAGGGACTGCGGGTGCGCCAGAGCGCCAATTCCAGCGCAGTCCAGCCGCCACCGGCCAGCATCCGCACCGGCGACTTCAGCAGCTTCCATCCAAACGGGGCTGCGTCGGCTGTGCCCACTATTTACGACCCTTCCAACTACAACGCGGTCAACGGGCTGCGCACTCCATTTCCGGGCAACCAGATTCCTACGTCGCGCGATGATCCGGTGACGCTGAACTTCCTCAACAATTGGGTGGAGATGCCCAACGCGACGCTCAACGGGCAATCGGTGTACGAGGGCGCCAGCAAACAAATGCTTCAAGAAGACCAGGGTCTGGCGCGAGTCGATTATACGCTGGGCGTCAACACGCGCATCTATGGACGCTTCGGCAGGATGATTTCTCCGGGCACCAACTTCGGCGTGGAATCGCTGACCGGCACGTCGCAGTTAACGCGCGACCTGAACGGCTCGGCCCATTGGACGCAGATCCTCTCGTCGACCACGGTGAGCGATGTCATGCTAGGCTATTCGAGGCCGTACTGGTATGGAGCGCGGCAACAGGCGCCGGACGTGGACAAGCTCATCGGCCTGGTGAACGAGGATGGCCTCGGCGGTGGTCCCAATTTCAGCGGGACGGGATATAGCATGAACGCTACCGCTCCCCAGTACATGGATTCCCAGGACAACAGCTACCAGCTCTCTTGGGATATTACCCATATTCAAGGCCGCCACTCAATCAAGTTCGGCTTTCAGGCAATCGAGCGCCGGACGTATTCGCTCCAGAACTCCAATGATCGAGGCGTGTTCGCCTTCAGCGCGGCCTATACCGCGGCATGTTCCGGCAGCATCGCAGCCTGCCCCGCCGCCATGAACGCCGCCGGGCTCACCACGGGTGGAAATGCCTTCGCGTCCTTCTTGCTGGGACTTCCCAACAGCATCAGCCTTTCGGCGAGCCACGTCCCCTTCGACGGCCAGCGCATGTACTACGGCTTGTACGCGCAGGATTCCTGGCGTGTGACCGGCAAGCTCACTCTGAACTACGGCGTACGTTATGAACTGTACCGGCCGTGGCTGCTGGTCCATCACACCGTAGATACGTTCAACCTGACGACCGGCCAGATCGAGTACGTTCTGCAAAATCCCGACGATTACCTCAGCCCCTCCACCGGCTACGGGAGAAATGCGCAGTTGAATCCTTACCTTCCCGAGGCAGGATACACGCAGGGCAGCATGAACTTCGGTCCGCGTGCAGGGATTGCCTACGCGATCCTTCCCAAGACGGTGTTCCGCACCGGTTACGGAATCTATTTCGATGGCAACGCCATGACCAACGAACTGGGCAACACCATGAGTTCGGTCGGCCCCTTCACGTGTACTTACTCCGCGACGGCATCTACTACGCTGCAGGTGCCAACCCTGAAGGTGAATGGCAGCTTCCCGCCGTGCAGTCCGACCGCGATTCCCGCGCCGAACGCCAATCCACTGGCTTCGTTCTCCTTCATCTGGCCGCACATTCCGATTCCCACCGTGCAGGAATGGTCCGCCAGCATTCAGCAGGGTATCGGCCGGGCATGGACCGCCGAAGTCTCGTACCAGGGGACCCACCAGGTGCATGCCAATCAGTACGTGGATGCCAACGCGCCGGTCCTGCCGGATGGCGCGTTCGCCGCCTTGTCCATCAATCAGCGCCGCGCGTTGCCCCAGTGGGCCACGCTCACCACTTACGATCCCATCGGCTATTCACGCTACGAAGGCGCGGCGGTGACTGTGCGGAATATGCAGTGGCACGGGTTGACGCTGATGTCGAGCTTCACGTTCGCCAAGAACATCGCCAGCTACAGCTTCGCGACCAATGAGACGGGCAACGAAGATATTTACTATGCCTACCTGTGGCGTGGAGTGTCGGCGCTGTCGCCCTCGCGCAGCTTCGTCAACTCTTATTCCTATCAGCTGCCATATGGACGCAATGGAACGGGCAAGGGCATCGCGGGAAAAACGCTCGGCGGATGGATGGTCAGCGGCGTGGTGCAGATGAGCACGGGCAATTGGAATTGGGTCACTACCAATACGGACACGTCCGGCACCGGCTATGGAACTCTCCCGGATCGCGTTTGCAATGCGCAGAATGTGCCCGGCGGAAGAAGCTACCTGGAATGGTTCAACCGCGATTGCTTCGTTCAACCGGCCACCGGAGCGTTCGGCAACTCCGGGATGGGAGTGTACCAGAATCCTGGAATCAACAACTGGGACGTTTCGTTGCGCAAAAGCACCAGGACGGGTTGGCTTTCCGACTATGGCCGCATCGATTTCATGGCGCAACTGTTCAACGCTTTCAACCACACGCAATGGGGGCCGGCGACGAACGAAACCACCACGCAAGTGGGCAATCGCTCCGGCACCATCGTTTCGACGCGTCCGCCGCGCCAGATCCAGCTTTCGATGAAGTATATCTTTTGAGGTGCCTGTGGGGCGGACCATCGTCTTCCGTGGTCTGCCCGGCCGCGGGGCAGTCGCTCGGTCCAATCGTCAATCTAATGCGACGGGTTTTTGCCTGCCTTGCTGGCTGCTGCGCAGCCGGGCAGATCACACAAAACAATGATCTGCCCCATGGGGGCCTCACTTGTTGGCCGCACCCACGGGCATGGCATCAATCAAGCGGACCGGCGGAGTCGAAGGCCTTGCGGGATTATAGTTCGCCGCCGCGTGGAGAATGTACTTCTCGTGGAAGCGGTCCTGGTTCGGCCGGATCGGCCAGGAAGCGCGCTCCGCACTCGGAAGCAGCCGATCTGATCCACCGGTATGGGTTGGAATCCAAGTTTCCATGCGGGCGAATCGGGGCGAAGCCGGTAATCGTCCGCCTGCGCGTTTACGAAAAGCGGATCCCCGAGGATAGAGTCTTTGTCGAAACCCATTTGGAGCCAGCCGGCCCATCCCCGTATGCCGACGAACTGCAGATATTGGACCATGGGCTCCTGTTCGCCGAACCAGATCAGGTTGTGGTCCATAGTGGGAAATCGAGCTTGACGAACAGATAGACAAGCGTCCGATTCGCCGGGGATTAGGGACTTTGTTCTCCTCGGGCGGCACCAATCCCTTCGGCAATCGCTTACCCAGCGAGCGCGCAAACGTGCCGCGTTTAGCCCCTATGCCTCCGCATCCGGCCCTGCTTGATTTCTTAAGGCTTCGGTTCGCTCCAGCGACTCACGTCCTGCAGAGCGCGGACAAAGCAATTGCCGCCGGACTCCCCGAGGATATTGTGCTCGCTTGTCTGCTTCACGATGTGGCCCAGGTGTTGATGAAAGCCGACCATGGCTGGTGGGCTGCGCAGCTATTCGAGCCTTATGTCTCGAAGAAAGTCAGTTTCGCTATCCGTTATCATCAAGCGTTGCGATTTTATCCGGATTCGTCCGTCGGATACGAGTATCCGCAGTTGTACAATCTCATCTTCGGCACGGACTACACGCCGCCCCCCTACATTGAAGCCGCGTATAAATACTGCCGCAATCACCCGTGGTATATGGCGGCCCGGCTGATTACGGTCAACGATCTTTATTCGTTCGATCCCAATCACGTTGTGGATCCCGTAAGGTTCACAGACATTATCGGCCGCCATTTTCAAACAGCCGAAAGAAGGTCTGGGAAACGACAACTGCGCGACGGCCCACATGTGGCGGACGATTGCGAATCCTGATGCTCCGCTCTGACCTGGCCGGAAGGTCATCACAACGAGTAATCGCCGTCCCTACCTGGGTGGGTTCCGAGGATCCGTGCGCAGCGGCTTGCTAACGCTTGTGATCGACTGCGTGCCCGTGGCCATCGCGCATCTCGTTCCCGTGGAAGTGCGAGGCATCGACATGCCATCCCTCGGGATGGTGCTCGCCCCGATGCGGCATGGGACCGTGATAGCCATGCTCCGGATGGAAACGGTTATCCACCCACCCGTTGAAATGCTCGGGGCCATGAAACCAGGGACCCACACCAATGAAAGCGCCATTCACGAACCATTCCGGGCCGTAATAACCCTCTGGTGCGCAAGCGTACGGCGCCACATCGTAGTAACCATACGGACAGACCGGTTCGGGACCAATACTGACACTCACTTGGGCCTGGGCCTTAGGAGCCGCCGCGACAAGTCCGGCGCACGCGATGGCCGTTAAAAGTACACGTTTGAACTCTCGCATAAACACCTCGCCTCTGCGGGAGCACGTGCGCTGCCAAGCTTCCGGCAGCTTGCAGCCTGTAGCAGAAGTCTCTTCAGCGGGCGGGAGCAGGCGAAAACGCCTACTCCACAACCAAGAATCAATCGTTTGCAAGCGTTGTACTACTAATAGTCCGAATCTTCGCGAGTCGCGATGATTTCCGCGCTTGCAATAAATGGCCGCTCCGCAGCCGGGCAGACCACAAAAGGCGATGGTCTGCCCCACGGGGGTTGCCATCTGATGACTGACAACTGAAAACTTGCGACTTGCCGCGATACGGAGTAGGCCTTTGGCCTGCGTTGGTTTGTGCCACAGGCAGCTAGCGTCCGCGCCACAATACGGGCTGGCGGATGAAATAATTGCGAATCACTTCGTCCACATTCGAATCGGCGGGTAGTTTCTTCCATACATCGATATAGTCTGCACGGTTGTAAGCGAAGCCTCCAAACAGCAGCGCTTCCTGGCGCATCGGCCAATCCTCGAAATACATGACGTCCGGCGGCTTGGGCCACGTCTTCTTGTCTTTGATATAGGGAAACATATACTCGATCGCCTTGCGGACACCGCGTCCGTCGGGCGTCTCGAATTTCCAGAGATTATCGCCGGTCTCCGACACGATCTGGCACAGCGTCGCCAGTGCCTCGAGATTGAAGAGGCAATAGCCGTACGGCTTGGTGCGACGAAGCTCCTGCGGCATGCTGCCGTCCGGCTCAATCTGCCCGGGAACGATGACCTGGCGGAAGCGATCTCCACAGTAAGCCAGCAGTTGCCTGTCGCCGGTCAACTTCGCGAACGCGGCCACTTGCATCAGCCAGCACGTTCCATGATTATTCTTCGCGTCGCGCTCTTCCATTCCGTTCTTGCTGGTGGTCATCCAGGCGACGTAATCAGCAAACCACTTCTTTACCTCCGCGAAATCGGCGCCGGGCATCACGCCCGATTCGGCGATGGCCGGAACCGCGCGCGCTACTTCAACTAAATGGATGGTGTCGATGACGCCCGTTCCGCGCCCCGTCGACTTCCCATGAATCGCCTGCGCGTACTGCAGGTTGGGATTCATGCGCGTTGGTTCATCCACAAACCAGGCGCGCAGATGAGCAGTGGCATGTTCCGCGTAACGGCGATCGCGGGTCAGCTTCCAAGCGGCTGCCAGGCACGGCATCTGGACGCTCAGCTTCAGCAAAAACTTGCGGTGCTCCACAAAATTGTCGGGATTGCTCATGCCGTCGCGCTGGATGTACGGGCCGTCAGGGTTCTTCGGATCGGGCCACCAGTAGTCGCCTTCAGAGAAGAAGTCGCGTAATCCGCCGGTGCTGCGCGGGCTATGCGCCGCGGTCACGGTGGCCGGTTTGTCCGCCAGATATTTCTGCGCATCGTGCAAAACCCGCTCCCGGTCGAAGGCCGCCACATCGAATGACGGGGCCGCTTTTGCCAAGCCTTGTAACGTTAAAGCGGTACAATTCTGAAGGAACGTTCTTCTCTTCACAGTTGCTCCTAGCTAAAAGGGTATCGCAGGACTAATCCATGTCTGACTCACTTCGATTCTCCCGCCGTTCGATGTTGAAAGCCGCCGCCGCGCCGCTGATCGCAGGACGCCTCGCGTCGTTTGCCCGTGGGGCAGCCACCAGCGACACGTCTGCCGTGCCGTCTCAACGCCTGTTGAAGGGTTGGGAATATTATCACGGCAACCTGGGAGGCGTATGGGAAGTGTTCCGCGGCAAAGCGGCCAGCGATAACGTGGCGTGGGACAAAATCGAATCCATGCCGCATTGCTTCAACGCGCGCGATGCGGTCGATCCCGACCAGGGCTACTATCAGGGTCCGGGCTGGTATCGCGTCACGTTGAAGCCCAATAATCCCTACCCAAACGGACGCACGCTGCTGCACTTCGAAGGCGCCGGGCAGAAGAGCAAGGTCTTCGTGTACCTTCAGCAGGTCGCCGAGCACGTCGGCGGCTATGACGAATGGACCGTCGATATCACCGAAGCTGCCGCGCAGGAGATCAAGATCAACAAGGGCAGCGTCCGCGTCGCCGTCTGGTGCGACAATTCGCGCGATCTGGAAATGATTCCGTCGAGCCTCAGCGATTTCAATCTCTATGGCGGACTGTATCGCTACGTCAACCTGGTTTACGTGCCGGCCATTTCGCTGGAGCGCGTGCATATCGAGAGCAAGGTGGAACCGGGAGGGAAGGCGTCGGCAGCCGTGCGGGTGCGGCTCTACAACCCGGGCGCGTTAACCGATGAATGCGAATTGACCATCCGGGTTTTGGATCCCGGCGGCAAGGTGATCCATACCGAAGTCAAGCGCGGGGCGCCGGCCAAAGGCGAAAACCAGGTTACCGCGTTTGCCATCGATCAGCCGAAACTGTGGTCGCCGGATTCGCCGTCGCTCTACCGCTGCGAAGCCACTCTGAAAAGCGCGCAGGGCGAGACGCACGCGACCGAACGCTTCGGCCTGCGCCACGTGGAGTGGGTCGAGCATGGACCCTTCAAATTGAATGGCGAGCGTCTCCTGCTGCGCGGCACGCATCGCCACGAAGACCACGCCGGACTCGCGGCCGCCATGACCGAAGATCTCATCCGCCAGGAGATGCACATGATCAAAGACATGGGCGCCAATTTCATGCGCCTCGCCCATATCCAGCAATCGCCCATCGTGCTCGATCTCTGCGATGAATTGGGCTTGCTGATCTGGGAAGAGATCCCTTGGTGCCGGGGTGGCGTCGGCGGCGACCGGTACAAAGAGCAGGCGCGCCGCATGCTGCGCAACATGGTGGATCAGCATTACAACCACCCCGCGATCATTCTGTGGGGGCTGGGCAACGAGAACGACTGGCCCGGCGATTTTCCGAAGTTCGATCAGGAAGGGGTCAAAGCATTTTTCACTGAATTGAACGGCATCGCCCACCAGATTGATCCTTCGCGCAAGACCGTCATCCGCCGCTGCGATTTCGCCAAAGAGATTCCGGACGTCTATTCGCCTTCCATCTGGGCCGGCTGGTACAGCGGTAGGTATACCGAATACAAGCAGTCGGTGGAAGACCAAATGAAGACGGTGAATCATTTCTTCCACGCCGAGTGGGGCGGCGACAGCCATGCGCTTCGGCACTCTGAGAGCCCCGACGCCGTCATTTCGAAGATCTCCACGGGGCAAGGAACCGATGAACGCGGCTTGGCTTACTTATTGACGGGCGGCCAGACGCGCGCATCGAAAGACGGCGACTGGTCCGAAACCTATATCTGCAACCTGTTCGACTGGCATTTGAAGGAACAGGAGACCATGCCGTACCTGACCGGCGCGGCGCAGTGGATCTTCAAGGATTTCTCCACGCCGCTGCGACCGGAGAATCCGGTGCCGCGCATGAATCAGAAAGGCGTGGTGGAGCGCGATCTGACGCCCAAGGAAAGCTATTACCTGTTTCAGTCGTATTGGTCCGAAAAGCCCATGGCGCACATTTACGGTCACACCTGGCCAATCCGTTGGGGCGCGGCGGACGAAGCCAAAATGGTGAAGGTGTATTCCAATTGTCCCAGCGCGGAACTGTTTGTCAACGGCAAAAGCTGCGGCGTGAAGAAGCGCAATAGCCAGGACTTTCCGGCTGCCGGATTACGCTGGCCGGTGGTTTTCAAGGAAGGTGAGAATCACGTCCGCGTGGTGGCGCGCAAGGGCAGTACGGAGGTAACCGACGAGATTCGCTGCCTCTATCAGACGGCAAAATGGGACAAACCGGCCAAACTGGAACTGCGCGAAATCAGCCGCAAGGACGGCGTAGTCACCGTCGAAGCCCGGCTGTTCGACGCCAAGGGAGTCCAGTGCCTCGACTCGCGGCAGCGCGTCCGTTTCGGCCTCACGGGAGACGGAGTGCTGCTCGACAATCTGGGCACGTCGACCGGCTCGCGCGAAGTGGAAGTCTACAACGGCCGTGCAATGATTTCGCTCCGCACCAATGGCGGCGTGTCGGAGGTCAGCGTAGCCTCGAAGGATGTGCCGACGGCGATGGTCAAGATCGCGTAAAGTAGAACTGAGGACGGTAAATGACGGACGAGCAGCTGCAGTCGCTATTCGCGGGGATGGAGCGGCAGCTCGACAGACGCGCGGATGAGATCGAGCAGCGCCTGAGGGATCACGTGACCGCAGTCGAATCCCGCCTGAGGGCAGAGATCAGAGCGGTGGGCGAGCACGTCGAAACCACCCTTTTGACCGAGTTTCACAAGTGGGCATCGCCCGCCGAAGCGAGATCCCGAACGATCTCGGCGGCGCTACGCGCCATCGACCTCGAAATGGAAGCGCTGAACGATCGCGTATCAAAACTGGAAGGCGGCGAGAAGCCTCAGTGAACGAAGCGCCGAAGAATCGCGATCGGCGCATCTCTCGACCCGGCAAACCGCTTGCTGACGCGCGCGGCTCAGAAGCGCCGTGTCGTTGTTACCGAGCCGCGACCGTAAGAAGCTGTGAAAAAATCGGTCGCAAGGGGCCGAGGCAGACGAAACCGTCTGCCCCACCATTGACAGCAAACGACTTGTCTTGGTGGCGCAGGCGCTTTCGCCTGCGGCTTTTGATTTTTTCACAGCTTCTAAGGGAGCGGTCCCGCTTCACCGCCGGTTAATCAGCCACATCACCAGCGATACCACTGCGCTCAGCAGGATGCACGTCACGATGGGAAAATAGAAGCTTCCGTTGCGTCCGCGGTAATAAATGTCACCGGGCAGATGGCCGAACCGGATGGGCAAGCGGCCGCCGATGGTGACAATCACGCCGAGAACGATCAGCGCAATTCCCGCGACAATGAGCAGCCGGCCCAGTCCCATACTTTCATTCTCACACCGCGTAGGTGCGGCCGCGATGCAGACCTAAGAGGATTTGCACCAGCCGGTGGGCGATCAATTCATGCAGCGTCAGCAACTCTTTGTTGGCTTGGAAGATGGCTTCCGCATCACGCGTGTCCTTCACGCCCGCGCCCGCCTTCAATGCGTCGGTCGCTTCTTTGATAATGGGATCTTCCAGCGCCTCGCCGGCCATCTCCCACAGCGTGATGAAGCGATCGACAGCGGTCGGGAAGCTCACCGCGAAGACGCCGTGATTGCTGGTGGTGCGCGGTGGTTTGTAATCCAGATTGAACGGACCGTGATAGCCATGGCTGCGCAGCAGCATCAGTACCGCCAGCCAGTCGAACGGATTCACCAGGCCGACCGCGATATCCACATCGTGCTTCAAACGATAGCCGTCGTTGATATCGAAATGCCACAGCTTACCCGCCACGATAGCGCGCGCCAGTGCGGCTCGCGGTGCGCCGCCCCACATCAGCTCGTGCAGATACTCGGGATTCAGGCCCACCATTTCCGGATGGGTCAGCAGCCCAGAACTGATGAATCCCAGCATCGCATCGCTGGTCGGCAAAACAATCTCCGCCTGCGGCTCGAAAGGCTTGGCTTCCAGACAATGTTTGAGCGTCGGGCGATTGAGCTTCTCCGCGGCGGCGATATCGTGTTCGCAAGCGGCGTTCAATGCATCCGCATACCAGCGCAGCATCTGCGTCTCCTCCACCGCGCCTTGCGTATAGTAGCCAAGCGACCCCGGCCAGTAAACAGCGTGGGTCGCTCCCAGGCGATGTCCTATATCCACCGTGTTCGACACGCGGAATTTGGCATACTCGCGCACTTCCGGAGCTTCCGCCGCGGGACTGGCAGCCCACACCGCGTGATGAAACGTCTCGGTGGTCACCATGGAGCACTTCAGGTCATGCTCCTTGAGGCTGTTCTGGATGTGTCCGACAATCTCCCATTGCCGGTCCTTGCCCAGCGCTTCCGTCGGGATCACGTCGGTATCGTGCGTGCACCAATAGCCGATGCCGATTTTGCCGTATTCGCGGATGACGTCTTCGAACGGCACGGCAGCACGCGTGGGCGCGTGGAACAGCGCGTGTCCCTGATAAGAGCCCGCCCATTGCGGACCGGTGATGTAGTATTTGCGGCGCTGTTGCGGAGTGTAGGAGCCTCCGCAGGCATGGATCAGGCGGTCAACGAGGGCCTGTTGTTGAGTAACGGGAACGGGACTCATAATCTTGGGATATTATCCCCCAGTAGCGGGGGTTGGTGAAGAGCTAGCGCCGGCTTTGCTCTTCGAGGGTTCGCTTGAGAGTCTGCAAGGTCATCAGATCCTTTTCGTGGTGCAACTCTTCCTTGATCTGAATCAGCGTCGCCAGCTTGAGGACGCGAACTGCCAATCCGGCGATCCGCTTCGATTCCGAAAAAGTCAACAAGTCGTCGTAGCTACGCCTGGGATTGATTCCGATCGTGCCGAGCAGATCCAACGGGCCGAATCGAGTCTTCAAGAGTTGGTGGCCTGGTGATACCAGGTGGCTCTCATTTGGGCGAATCATCCTGCCTGCCGGGTCGCGGTAGCTGGCATCCAGGTCGCTAAGCGCCGCTAGAAGCGGAGCAATGTTACGAGGAGCGCAGGAATGAACTACATCGAGATCGAGCGTCACGATCGGTGCTCCGTTCAACGCCGCGCTGACTCCGCCCACGATGATGTAGTCGACCGAGTGGTTGGCAAGAACTCCGATGATTTCTTTGTAATCAAGCATCGGTCATGAGCTCTTTCATGCTCTCGATGCTGTTGGCCGCGTCCTGCACGTACTCCAGCCGTTCCTCCGGCGTCAGCGTAAGGAACCAACGGATTAACGTCAGATCGACGCCTTCGGGACTGTAGGCCGCCGGCTCCTCAGGCGGCTCGAGTTTTTGGGCCATAAGCCTTCCTCATTGTATTCTGGGAGCAGGATGAGTGAAAACGAAACCCCTGTCATTCCACCAGACGATGCTCAGCAGGTTCCAATTCCTCCCGCGTCGTTCGATTATCTGGTTGCCACTTTCCGCTTTCAGTCCGAAATGCAGCTCGGATTGCTCCATTTCGGTGAGGAAAAGGACCGCCCCGAGCCGAATCTGGATCTCGCCCGGCACTTCATCGATATGCTCGCCATGCTACAGGAGAAGACCCGCGGCAACCTGTCGCTCGAAGAGCAGCGCGTATTGGACAATACGGTGACCGAACTGCGCTTCCGCTTCGTGCAGGTGGCCGGCAAGTCAGCCAAAGCATGAGCGGCGCGCCCGCGTTCAAGCTCACGGTCCTGGGATCGGGAACCAGTGTTGGAGTGCCCACGGTCGGCTGCCATTGCGCGGTTTGCAGCTCCACCGATCCGCACGATAAGCGCCTGCGCCCCTCCATCCTGGTGGCCTATGACGGGCACAACGTGGTCATCGATACCACTCCGGATTTCCGCACGCAGATTCTGCGCGCCCAGGTCGATCGTCTCGACGCCATCGTCTACACCCACGCACACGCCGATCACATCATGGGGCTCGACGACGTCAGGCCGTTCAATTTTCGCCAGGGACACATCCCTATCTATGCAGCCGTGGAAACGCTGGACGTGATCCGGCGCGCCTTTGCCTACGTCTTTGATGAAGCGCCGCGCAACACTTATGTTCCCAAACTCGATTTGCGCGCATTGGACGGCTCGCCCTTCGATGTTCTCGGCGTGCAGTTTATTCCGGTCCCGATTCTCCACGGCAACTCCGGCATCTACGGCTTCCGCTTCGGCAACGTGGCTTACCTGACGGATCACAGCGCCATCCCCGAAACCTCCATGGAACTACTGCGGGGGCTGGACGTGCTTTTCCTTGACGCACTTCGCCACCGGCCGCATCCCACCCATTCCACCGTGAAGCAATCGCTCGAAACCGCCGCCGCCTTGCAGCCGAAACGCACTTTTTTCACTCATATCTGCCACGATCTGCCCCACGCCAAAACCGAACTCACCCTGCCGCCCAGCGTATTTCTGGCTTACGACGGCCTGGAAATTGAGGTCCCGGCAGCATGAGTTTCCCTGGCCGCACGCGGCTTCGTCCAACACAAGGGACACAAATCCGGCCAATCCGCATTTTTCTCTGCGTCTCTGCGCCCTCTGCGTTAGATCTATCGCCGGAAGGAGAGAGGGTGCGTCGACTGGCGTCGTCGTTCAAGGGGTCAGAAACTATTGAGCATACGCGTCGGTCGTCGCCGGCTTACGCCGAGCTCCTTCAGGCACAGGCCAAAGCCTATTCCACAACGGCAGCGATCGATGACATCGCGACTCGGTCGGCCATTTTGGCGGGCTTTCATTCATTCTCACTGCCTCTCTACGAGGTCCCGGCCGCATGAGAATCTTCCGCAGCCTCTCCGAAGTGCCGCTCGATTTCGGACCGTGTGCCACCACTATCGGCAATTTCGACGGCGTGCACGTCGGACACCAGGCCCTGATGCGCCGCATCGCTACCCTGGCGCGCGAACGGGGATGGAAAACGGCCGTTCTCACCTTCAATCCGCATCCCGCCAAAATCGTCGCGCCGGATCGTGCACCCAAAATCATCATGACTCTCGATCAGCGCGCCCAGGTGATGGCCGGCTTCGGCATCGAGGAAGTGCTGATGCTGCCTTTCACGCCGGAGGTCTCGCGCTGGACGCCGGAAGAGTTCGTCAAAACCGTATTGGCCGACGCCATGCGAGTGCGCGCCGTCCTGGTTGGGGAAGATTTCCGTTTTGGACACAAACAATCCGGCGACACCCACGTGCTGGCCGAACTCGGCGCGAAGTACGGCTTCGAAGTCGATCTCATATCGCCGGTGAATGTGCGGGGCGAGCGCGTCAGCAGCAGCCTGGTCCGCCAGGTGACGATTGAGGGAAAGGTCCATCACGCCTGCCGGATGCTGGGCCGTCCGTTGGTTCTCGAGGGAACCGTAGTCAAAGGTCACGGAGTCGGCTCCAAACAAACCGTCCCCACGTTGAATCTGTTGCCATCCACCGAAATCTGGCCGGCTGACGGCGTGTATGTGACGCGGACCTTCGACCTCGATTCCCAACGGTCCTGGCCATCCATCAGTAATATCGGCAATCGTCCGACCTTTGGCGGCCAGGACGTCAGCATCGAAACCTATCTTCTGCAACCGCTCGAGGATCCCAGGCCGGAGCGCATTCGCGTGCAATTCCTGTGGCGCGTACGCGAGGAACGTAAGTTCCCCACGCCGGCGGAACTGAAGGCGCAGATCCTGCGCGATGTTGCCGTGGCACAAAAGTATTTCCGGCGGGTCGCCGGTCAAGGTAGAATGGCGAGTTGAGCACTCAGCCTGAACCAACCGAGCAGCCGCCGGTAGAGCCCGTTGAGCGGGTCTGCGTGGTGGTGGTTTCGTGTAACCGCATCGACCGGCTTCGCGCCAGTCTTACTGCGTTGAACGCGGCGGTTGAGGATCCTGTGATGAGGGTCGTCGTGGTGGACAACGGTTCGCGCGACGGCAGCGCCTCCCTCGATTCCGAATTCCCCGCCGCGCAGTTTATTCGTCTGCCGCAGAACTTCGGCCTGACCAAAGCGCTGAACATCGGCATCCGCGCCAGCGATGACGCTTACGTGCTGTTCCTGCACGAGGATGTCGAGATCCTGCCAGAGACCGTGGAGTTGTTGCGCGCCGAACTGGACGAGCACCACGAGACGGGAGCTGCCTGCCCGCTGCTGTTGGATGAGGCGGGCAATCCCGCACCGCAAGTGCGCGATCTGCCGTCGCCCGGCAATCCGGACCCTGCGTTCCGGCCTGGTCAATCGGGCGCTGTGCCGGCCGTCAGCGGCGCGGCTGTTATGGTCCGCCGTTTTCTGCTCAATGCCCTGCGCAATATCGACGAACGTTATGGGAATTACGGCAGCGATATTGAGTTGAGCATGCAGGTCCGGCGGGCCAACAAGAAGGTGGTGATTGTGGAGGGCGCCACCGCCATTCATCGTCCCGAACCTCCCGACGGCCGCGCTGAATTCGTGGCCGACCGCCAACTCGGCACGGCGACTTTTCTGGGCAAATATTACGGTTTTCCGGCAAAATTAAAGTACCTGTTGGGGGCCATCTTGGGCGCATTCTTCACGTTGAAGCTGGCTCGCCTGCGGTATTTGGCCTCCGGTCAGAAAATTGACGGCGCATAAGAGTAATCTGTAACTATGAACCTGATGTTGTTGGTGGCGGCGTGGTCCAGCCTGTGCGCGGTGGCGACGGGCGGCCTCGTCTGGTTCATCATGAGTTCGCGCATGGAACTGCGGCTCGCGCGGCAGCGGGAGAAACTGGCTGAAGCGCGCGCGACCATCGAAGCGCAGAAGCAGGGCATGCAAGGCGCGATGCAAGGCGTGGAGGAAACCACGCGGCGCAAAGCGCTGGACGACTTCCTGGCCGATCTGCGCATCGAGGAGCGCCACTACGTCCGTGAGCACAAACTGCTGTTCGTCACCCGCAAGCTGCTGGTGCGGCAGGAACGCATCTTCTTCCGCAACATCCCCCTGTCCAACTGGGTGGAGCAGGAGATCCCTATTTCCGAGGGCGCCGATCTCGACCTGTTGGCGCGCTCGCTCTCCGTCTTCTCGCCCGAGCTGCTGCTGGGTGAGGTAGAAGAAGACGGCCGTCACCGCATGATCCGGTAGCCTTCGTATACATCTTCAAAGACGCGGTCCCATGAAGCGCAGGCTACCTGCTGCAAACCGGCTTCACGCATCTTCGACAATCGCGCGCCATCCTGCATTAGCTCAACGGTCCGCTCCACGAACTCGTCATCGCTATGAGTAACGCATCCCGAGATCCCGTCTTGCACAATAAACTTGGGACCGCCGGCGTCCGTAACAATGGGTGGCGCTCCGCTGGCCATCGCCTCCTGCACCACATTGCCGAAGGTGTCGGTGCGCGACGGAAAAAGAAAAAGGTCCATATTGGCGTAGGCCGCGGCCAGCTCTTCGCCGCGCAGAATGCCCGGCAGATCGGCGTGGCTCAGATTCTGCCTCAACCATTCGCGTTCACTGCCGTCGCCGACAATCAGGAAGCGGAAATGGTTCATTCCTCGCGCGGCCAGCGCCTGCTCCACTTTCGCGAATAACCGGACGCTCTTTTCCGGCGTGATTCGTCCCACAAAGCCCATTCGGAAGACTCCGTCCATTACGCGCCGTTTGGAAGGATGAAAAAGGTTGGTGTCGATGCCCCGGCTCATCAGCCGCGTGGGCCGTCCGGTGCGCCGCGCCAACATGTCGATCAGTTCCTGATTTGGCGCAAACAACAATCGGCCAAATCGATAGAAGCCGGTCACGATCGCCAGCATCAGACTCTCGCTCACGCGGCAAATACCGTTGCGCAGACCCTCGGGCAGGGTGCGCAATGCGCGCCGCAGGCGCATCTCGCCGAATTCGTGCAGATTGGTGTGCCAGGATATGACCAGCGGGATCTTCTGCCCGATGGCATAAACCACTCCCAGTTCGCTCACGTCGCCCGGGCTGACCACATGAATGACATCCGGTTGGAAACGCCTCACCATCGCTTTCACGCGCAGGTAATGCCGGCAGAGAAAAGGATCGAGCATCAAGCCGCGGTCCAGGCCAAAGGAAAAAGGCCCCCGCTTCAGGATGACGTTCTGTTCTCCAATAACCGTCTCGTCTCCGCCGCGTACGCACAGGAAAGGGTAACCGCGGCGCCGGGCAAAGGCTTCGAACTGCCGGCTGGTCAGCGCTACGCCGTTGATTTCGTCATACGTGTCGGTGAAGAAAGCCACGCGCGGCGGCGAATTCATGCATGAAAAGCGGCAAACTTCGCCGCGGCTTCTTTCCCCAGATAGCGCTGCAACACGGCCGCGGGAGTCTGCCGCAAATCAACCATGATCAACCCGTCGAGCGCATTGGAGAATTTGGGATCGATATTGAACCCCAGCAGTTTGCCGCCGAGGCGCAGGTATTGTTTGAGCAGCACTGGAATGCCTTTTCCGTCCGGCTCGATATCGGCCGTCAGCGCGGACAGTTCCTCAACCGAACGCAGCATCAGGCTGATGGATTCGTTGTCGCTGGTTCCACGGTGCTTCGCCTGGAACGGTTTGCGGGGCCGAACCAGGCCCGCCAGATCCGGACTGAACTGGTTGGCTTCCAGGTAACGAACAATTAATCGCCGTGAAACCGCTTTGTAATCGTTGCTGATACTGACCGCGCCAAACAGAATCGGATGATCGGGCCGGCGCGAGATCAGCGTCGCAATTCCCTTCCACAACAGCAGCAGCGGAGCATACTGTTTCTGGTATTCGGGGATCACGAACGACCGGCCAAGCTCGATCGCGGGACCCATTTTCGCGAAGAACTCAGGACGGTATTCAAACAGCGTCGAAGTGTAGAGACCGCTTACACCGCGGCTGTTCAGGACGTCGCGTGAACTGGCCAGGCGATAGGCGCCGACAATCCGGCGCTCTTCGCGCGACCAGATAAACAGGTGCTGGTAATAGGTGTCGAACGAGTCCAGATCGCGGTCTTTGCCGGTTCCTTCGCCCGCCACGCGGAAGGCAATTTCGCGCAGACGTCCGATTTCGGCGAGTCCCGCGGGAATTTGTCCTGGTTCGGCCAGATAGATTTCGAGGCCGTTGCTCTCTGCCAGGCGCTGCTCGGGCGACAATGCCACGACTTCGCGCTCGACCAATTGCACCGGCACGGCAGGAGCGATGGCCGGCTCATCTCGCACCTGAGCCGGTGCCGCGGGAGCGCGGTGAGCCAGCAGATAGGTGCGGTAGCGAAGATAGCGGATGGTTTCGGCGTCCGAGCCCAGCGTCTGTAGATTCGACCACGTGACTGGCGCTCCTACGTGAATCTCTACGCGCTGGTGATCCTTGTTAGCCAGCTCATGCAGCAATCGCGCCGTGCGCAGCCGCGCGTTCACCATCCCCATCAGTTGGAATGCGAGTGAGTTGGCGCCGCTGATGAACATGGGCAGCACGGTCGATTTGGTGTGCCGGATGAAGCGCACGATCTTGTCGTTCCAGCGCGGGTCCGTAATGGCGCGCGTGCGGAAATCGAAGTGCGAAACCTCGCCGGCGGGGAAGGCCAGCAACGCTCCGCCTTGGCCTAGCCAGCTCAATACCTGACGCACGCCTTTGCCGTTGGCGTATACGGAAGCCTCGCTGCCAAACGGGTCCACCAGAATCAGCCGGTGATTCATCTCGGGGACGAATCCCAGCACAGAGTTGGCCAGAATACGCACGTCCGGCCGCACTTTGTCGAGCAGGCGCGCGAGCAGCAGTCCTTCGAGCAGGCCAAAGGGATGGTTCGCCACCACGACCAGCGGTCCTTCCCGGGGAATACGGGCCAGATCGGCGTCCGAGATGACTGGCGCCACATCCATGGCTTCGAGGAAAGAGGGAAGAAAGCTCTCCGGCGTGCCCGACGCTGCCTGTTCATACAAATGCCGGATTTTTGGGGGCACCACGAACGGCTTCAGGGCTGCCGGTATGGGAAGTTGCGCGATAGCCTCTTGCCAGGGCGTCACACCTCCAACGTAGATGGAATAAGTAAATTTCCCGTGACGCCGGGGTTAATATTTGGTGGCCTTCGCCTGCCGCGCGGGATTGAGGAGCTGCGCGATTTTATCCGCGGGGATCCCGCTTTTCTCCAAGGCCACGTCGCGTACCGTGCGGCCGGTGCGGTAAGCTTCTTTCACCAACCCGGCCGCTCGATCGTAGCCGATCGCGGGAGCCAGCGCGGTACCCATCGCCAGCGATTGTTCCACCAGCGCGGCGGTGCGCTCGCGGTCGGCTTCCAGCCCGGCAACCAGGCGCCGCGCGAAGTTCCGGCTCGCGGCGGCCAGCAGTTCGATTGATTCGATCAGATCATACGCCATCACCGGCATCATGACGTTCAGTTCGAGGTTGCCGGCCGCACCACACCAGGCAATGGCAGCATCATAGCCGATCACCTGCGCGCACACCATCAGGACGCTTTCTGCAATCACCGGATTCACTTTGCCCGGCATGATGCTCGATCCCGGCTGGAGTTCGGGTATCTTCAGCTCGCCCAGCCCGCAGCGCGGTCCCGAGCCGAGCCAGCGGATGTCGTTGGCGATCTTAGTCAGCGCCACCGCATAGTTGCGCAGCGCAGCACTGAGAAAAACTGCCGCGTCCTTTGCCGCCTGGGCTTCAAAATGGTTGCCGGCTTCCCGGAAGGGCAAGCCAGTCCGCTGCGCGATTTCCGCAATGACGGCCGCGGCGAAGCCATCGGGCGCGTTCAAACCGGTGCCCACCGCCGTTCCACCCAGCGGCAATTCGTAAATCCCCGCCAGCGCCGCCCCGATGCGCGACTCCGCCAGTTCAACCTGACGCACGTAGCCGCTGAACTCCTGGCCCAGAGTCATCGGGACGGCATCCTGCAAGTGCGTGCGCCCGGTCTTGATCACGTCGCTGAACTCGAGCGTTTTGCGATCGAGTTCGTTCCGCAGCTCGCGCATAGCCGGCAGTAGCTCATCAACCACGCACTGCGCGGCCGCGATATGCATCGCCGACGGTATCGCGTCGTTGCTCGACATTCCACGATTCACGTCGTCATTGGGATGCGCACCGGCCAGGCGGCCGATCACCTCGTTCATATTCATGTTGGCCGACGTGCCGCTGCCCGTCTGGAACACATCGACCACGAACTGATCGTCGTACTTGCCCTCGGAGACCTCTTCCGCGGCGCGAGCGATGCGAGGCTCGCCATTCACTTTCGCGGCGCAGCTTTTGATCAATGCCAGCGCGCGAATGAAGGGACGTTGCAGCCGCATGCGGCTGATGGGGAAGTTCTCTATGGCGAGCCTGGTTTGCGGACCGTAGAGCATATCCATTGGCTTGCTACTGGTTTACTCCGGAGCACAGGAAGCCGCCATCCACGGCCACACATTGCCCGGTGATGAAGCTGGCCGCATCCGACGCCAGAAGCGCGGCGAGGCCGATTAGTTCTTCCGCTTTGCCGAAGCGGTCCATGGGAGTGCGCATGCGCAGTTCGTGGCCGCGGCCGGTGCCGTCGAGCAGCTTGGCGTTGATGTCGGTGCGGAACACTCCGGGCGCGATGGCGTTGACGCAGATCCCTTGCTTGGCCCACTCCACCGCCAGTTGCCGGGTCAAGCCGAGCACCGCCGATTTGGAACAGCCATAGGCGGTCACTTCGAGAAATCCGACGTACGAAGTCAGCGACGCGATGTTGATGATGCGCCCACGCCCGCTGGCCGCCAAAGGCTCGTAGAAGGCCTGGCAGGCGCGCAAAATGCCCGTGAGGTTGGTATCCATCAGGTCGGCCCATTCGGCCTCTTCGATTTTCACCGTGGGCTTGCGGAAGATGCGGCCGGCGGCGTTCACCAGCACATCCACATGTCCGAACTCCTTCATCACCGCATCCCGCAGCGTTTCGATAGACGCGCGCTGGGAAGCGTTGCTGGCGTGGCGCAGGGTCCTGCGGCCGGCCTTCTCAATTTCGGCGCAAACTTCATCCACATGCTGCTCGCGGCGTCCGGTGGGGACGACGTCCGCGCCCGCTTCAGCCAGTCCGACGGCGATGGCGCGGCCCAAGCCCGAGGTGGCTCCAATGACGACCGCCACGCGGCCGGTAAGGTCCGTAAAGTTTTTCATCGATCAAAGGGTAGCACGTGCCGTGGTAAAAAATGTAGTTCGACCTTGTAAGGAGGGATTTTGCAGAAGAGAGTATTGGGCGCGACGGGCTTGATGGTTTCAGAGATCGGATTCGGCGCCTCGCCGTTGGGCGACGAATTTCGCGTGACGGACCCGGCCGAAGGCGTGTGGGCAGTGCACGCGGCCATTGATCAAGGGATCAGCTTTTTCGATGTCTCGCCGTACTACGGCCGGACGCTGGCGGAAGAGCGTCTGGGAATCGCGCTCGAAGGTAAGCGGAAGCAGGTGATTCTGGCCACCAAGTGCGGGCGCTATGACACCGCGCGTTTCGATTTCTCGCCGGCGCGTCTGCGCGCTTCCATCGACGAATCGCTGGGCCGTTTGCGTACCGATTACGTGGATCTCTGGCAGGCGCATGACGTGGAGTTCGTGGACGCCAGACAGATCGTGGAAGAAGCCATCCCCACCATGCGCGAGATTCAGAAACAGGGGAAGGCCCGCTTTGTCGGCGTGACGGGGCTGCAATTGAAAGTGATGACGGGCATCGCCGAACGCGCGCCGGTGGACACGTTCCTTTCGTACTGCCGGTACAATTTGCTGTTCAACGACATGGATGAGCTGCTGACCGGCTTCGCGCGGCAGCGAGGCATGGGGCTGATCAACGCCTCGCCGTTGCATATGGGCGTGCTCACCGAACACGGCGCGCCGGCCTGGCATCCCGCACCCAAGGAAGTGCTGGAGACCGGCCCGAAGATCGTGGCAGCCTGCGAAGCGCGCGGGTTCAAGGTGGGAGATGTGGCGCTGCGCTTTTCGCTCGATCATCCCTACGCGGCGACCACCCTGGTGGGTATGTCGACGGTGAAGCACGTAGAGCGCAACATCGCGGCGATCGAGTGCCATCCCCCGGCGGAATTGATGGAAGAGATTCGCGCCATTGCTGCGCCGGTAATGAATCGCTGGTGGCCAAGCGGCTTGCCGCAAAACTGGGATTACTGAAAAAGACTGGGCCGCGAATGCACGCGAATACACGCGAATAAGAAAGGGCTAATTTAGATCAACCGGTTTGCGAACCTTGTACCACTAACAGTCTGAATCTTCGGGGTCCGCGAAGAATTGTGGAGTAGGCTTTTGGCTTGCTCGTGGGGCAGACCATCGTCTTTCGTGGTCTGCCCGGCTGCGCAGCAGCCGTTTGCGGCCTGCCGCTATAGGGAGTAGGCCTTCGGTCTGCGCCGCTCGCCAGGCCTCCACAAGCCCTGGGTATATAATCGGTGCCTATCCAGGGAGTTAGTCGTCCGATGCGTCATATCAGCTTACTGTGCATTTCCGCGTTCGTGCTGTTGGCACAAGATCCGTACGGACGGATCACCGGTCGCGTCGTTGACTCGGCCGCCGCAGTCGTTCCCGGCGTGAACATTCGCGTCGCCAACATCGAAACCAGTGTCGTAACCAGCACGGTCAGCGATTCCGCCGGCAACTACGAAGCCCGCGACCTCGTCCCCGGCCACTACACCATCACCGCCGAAACCAAGGGATTCAAACGTTACCTGCGGGGTCCCGTCGAAGTGCGCGTGGGCGACGTACTGACCATCGATATCGCCATGGAACTGGGCGCCGTCACCGATAGCGTCACCGTCACCGCCGAGGCGCCGCTGATCGAAGCGGCCAGCAGCAGCTTAAGCCAGATCGTCGACAAACAGCGCCTGGAGGACCTGCCCATGCCCAGCGATGCGGCCATGTACCTCACACAGCTCGCTCCCGGCATCGTCCAAACCACCCCTCCTTCCGGCAACTGGCAAATCAACCAGGCGGGAAACATGAGCAACTTCGGAACCTACGGGACCGCGACCCAGACCAGCGAGTACACCCTCAACGGCGTTCCGAATATGCGGCAGTACGGCATGATCAACTTCCAGCCCATGCCCGAAATCCTGCAGGAGTTCCGCGTGGAAAGCGCTCCCTTCGACGCCTCCGAGGGGCACTTCACCGGATCCCACATCAACATGGTGACCAAGACCGGGACCAACTCCCTGCACGGCAGCTTGACCTATCAGGGAAACTGGACGCCGCTCCTGGCGCATCCGTTCTTCACCGACAACGCCATCAACAACCCAGCCACCGGGCCCGTTACGGCAGCCAAGATCGATTCTATTTTCCCGCCCACCCGCATGAACCGCTATCGCGGCGAAGTGACCGGCCCAATCTACCTCCCGAAATTATTCGACGGTCGCAACCGCATGTTCTTCACCTTCGGCGCGGACCTCTTTTCGCGCGTCTTCGTGCCCGCCGTAGAGTCGCTCACCGTGCCCACCCCGGCGGAACGTACCGGAGACTTCTCCGCGCTGCTGAGGCTGGGCGCGCAGTATCAAATCTACGATCCGGCCACCATCGCTCCGGCAGCCAACGGCCGGTTCAGCCGCCAGCCTCTGCCCGGTAACATCGTTCCGGCCAGCCGCATTAACCCCGTTGCGGAACAGCTTCTCGCGTATTACCCGCTGCCCAACACGGCCGGCAGTGCCGACGGTTTGAGTAATTATAGCGGCGACCCGGTAAACCGCCCCACCCACCATAACTACATCGGCCGCATCGATGACGTCATCAATCCCAACAACCGCTTGTTTATTTCGGTTCAGCACGGCCGTGAGAATACCCCCGTGCAGCAGGTTGCCGGAGATAACTTCAATTCCAATTTCGCCAAGGCGCCTTTTCTGGGACAGCTCAATGAAGAGCCGGGGATGGCCTACGTCGTCGATGACGTCATCTCCCTTCGCCCCGACCTGGTGCTCGATCTGCGCGCGGGCGTCAACATTCTCAGGGTTCACGACGCTCCGGCGTCCCGCGGCTTCAATCTGGAGTCGCTTGGTTTGCCCGCCTCCCTGGTCAACCAGCTCAACGGGTCCCAGACGGCTTTCCCCCAGATCAACATCACCGACTATTCACCCATCGGACCCGCCAACGACGGCACCAGCGCCCAGCACAATTATTACTATTTCGCTGGAGACGTCGCCCACAACCGCGGCAATCACAGTTTGCGGGCGGGCGCGGAATTCCGCGTGATTCAGCAGAATACCAATAACGTCGGGGACGTATCGCCCAATTACACTTTCGGCACCGCCTGGACACAGGGACCGCTGGACAATTCTCCCGCTTCACCTGTCGGCCAGGGGCTGGCATCCTTTCTTCTCGGCCTGCCCACCACCGGACAGATCGACAACAACGCCTCACAGGCGCAGCAGAACAAATATGCGGCATTGTTCCTCCAGGATGACTGGAAGGTATCACGCAAATTGACTTTGAATCTGGGCCTGCGTTATGACCTGGAGCTACCCACCACCGAGCGTTACAACCGGGAAAATCGCGGCTTCGCTTTCTCCACCCCCAATCCCATTGAAGCCGCGGCGCAGGCCAACTACGCCAAGAATCCCATCCCGCAAATTCCCGCGGTGGACTTTCAAACCCTCGGCGGGATTCTGTTCGCCGGAGTCAACGGCGTGCCGCGCGGATTGTGGAGTACCGTCGCCCATGACTTCTCTCCGCGCGCCGGACTCGCGTATCAGCTCGGAAGCAAGACCGTCGTACGCGCCGGCTATGGGATCTTCTTCGATTCGCTGGGAGCCGATTCGATTGCCGGTCTTCAGCAGGGATTCAGCCAGAGCACCACGTTGACGCCCAGCTTGAACAACGGGCAGACCTTTCAGGCCACGCTCACCAACCCCTTCCCCTCGGGGCTCCTGAGTCCCGCGGGCGCCAGCGGCGGCCTGCAGACGTTCTTGGGACAGGCCGTCAGCGTGCAATGGCCAGACCGGCGGCCAGGCTACGTACAGCGCTGGACTTTCGGCATCCAGCATGAATTGCCTGCGCGCGTCATGATTGAGGTCGGCTATGTAGGCAGTCGCGCTACCGGCTTGGCTATGACCCAGGGGTTGGATTCCACGCCCGCCCAGTATCTGAGTACGTCGCCGGTGCGCAACCAGACCGTCATCAACACCCTGAGCCAGCAGGTGCCCAATCCTTTCTACGGGCTGCCGCAATTCGCCGGCAGCGCACTGCAAGGCCAGAACATTGCTCTTTCGCAATTGCTTGCCCCGTATCCGGAGTTCAACGGCGTCAGCACCACGCTCAGCTCCGGATTCTCCTGGTATCACGGCCTGGAAGTGCGGGCCGACAAGCGCCTCACGCACGATCTCTCCATGCAGGCGAGTTTCACCTGGTCGAAGGACATGGAAGCCATCGCCAAGCTGAATCCCACCGACGCCGGCCCGTCGCACGTGATTTCCACGCTGGATCGTCCGCTGCACCTGGTGGTGAGCGGACTCTACGAACTACCTGTTGGGAACGGAAAACGATTCCTTTCGAAATCGCCGCGCGTGGTAAACGAGGCCTTAGGCGGATGGTCGATACAAGCCATCTTCCAGGGTCAGAGCGGACCTCCCATCGGTTTCGGCAACATCATCTTCACCGGCAACCTGGCCGACCTGGTGCTGCCCATCGATCAGCGCACCATTCAACGCTGGTTCAACACCAGCGCCGGCTTCAACGAGAACTCGTCGCAACAATTGGCCAACAACATCCGCACCTTTCCGCTGCGCCTGACCGGCCTGCGGGCCAACGGCTACAACAATTGGGATATGTCGGTTTTCAAAGGCTTCCAGCTCCGGGAAAAGATGACATTCCAATTGCGCGCCGAAGCGCAAGACGCCCTGAATCACCCGATGTTCGACGCGCCGAACACTACCCCGACCAGCTCGTTATTCGGCCAGGTGACCGCCACGGTGGGTGCGCAGCAGCGCGTAGTGACCGTCGGCGCCCGCCTGATGTGGTAACCGCATGAAGCTCAGCCTGTCCGTATTCGCCCTGTTGATTCCGGCCATCTGCGTCATCTTGTACGGACAAACAAAACCACGCAAGCCAGACGTCCCTCGGGAACTGATTGGCACCTGGGCTGCCGTTTCAGCCGAGGATCGTATGGCCAACGGAGAGGTCCACTATCCGGCCTTCGGCCATTATCCGCGGGGATACCTTACATACGATTCAACCGGACATATGTCAGTCCAGCTGATGAATCCCGAGCGTGAGAAACTCGGCCTGCGGACCGCATCATTGGAGCAATTCAAAGCCGCTACCACTGGGTTTCTCGCATATAGCGGAACATTCACGGTCAACCGCGCCGGCGGCACAATTGTGCATCACGTCGACTGCGCTCTTGATCCCGCCGACTTGGGCACCGACAAGATACGAAAATACATCCTTTCGTCTGACGATCTCATCCTCACTCTCGGCCCTTACGACGAATACGGCACGGTCGTGGAGAGTCGCACCCTTATCTGGAAACGGCTGCGCTGAGTCTCACAAGATCAAGTCGGATGACTCGTTCAAAAGTCGCCCCAGCAAGTCGGAGACCCCAAGCTCGCGGGACCACTCGTGTAAGTACCCCTGGTCCAGACGGTCTCCCTGGACTCTGATAATATTACGCAGATCGTTCCACTGGCGCTCCGACGATTCACCCCCATCGCGGTACCAGCTCAGCTTTACGAGAATGGTGTCTTCGGGCGAGATGACCGGGAAAGTGGCCGCCGGCCCACCCGGAATGGCGGACTCTTCGATGCGGCGGCGCTTCAATTGTTGCGATCCCAGAGCGTGAGAGCCAACAGGAAAGATATCGATCTTAAAGCCGGTCTCAAGGTGAATCAGGTTGAACGATCTACGCAACCGTATCGCCGACCGGATCGACTCGGCATCGACGTAGAAATCTCTACGGAGGGCGTCCACGAAGGCGTCAGCCTGAGCTGGCGGAATCGCGGCAATCAAATCCAGGTCCTGTGTGGGCCTGGCAACGCCGTGGACCGAGCTGGCAGACAACCCTCCAATCGCATAGGTAATTTCCATGGAGTCCAGCAGGGCGCCGACCTGCAGCACAGCGTCCCGGATGCTAGCCATGAGCTTCCGGATCCCATCCGTACGCCTTAATCATTAAGTCGCGGGGAATGCGAAGGGCGCAGGCGCGGAGGAACACTTCTCGTTCGCCGATGCCCGGGTACCGCGTCCTCACGCCCCGCTCGGCGAGCTGAATCATCCAGTCGGTGAGTTCGAAAACGTCGTTCGCCTTTTCACCCGGCGAGCGCTGCCGCTGAATCTCGTAGAACACTTTGAGCGCTTTGGCGTCCGTGTCGCGAACGAAATCAGGCTCGTGGTTCATCGCCTAATTATCCGACGGCTTCCTGACACTGTCCACGCCCCGCGGACCAGACCACTTATTTCTTAGCGATCATCACCCGCGACGGGTAGAACCCTTGCTGCACGATGTGGTCGTGCTCAATTCTGAACCCATAACCCGCCAGCATCTCTTCGAAGCTCGATTCCAGCATACGCCCCCAAAACGCGGGAACCAGCGTCCCTGCCAGGCGGTGCATGGCGTTGAATGCCGGCAGATTCTGGCCGACGTTCACCAGGATCAGCCGCCCGTGCGAACGCAGCACGCGGTGCATCTCGTCGAGCGTGTGCATAAGGTCCTCGGGACCGAGCAGTTCCAGCAGATAGCAGGAGACCACCGCGTCAAATGCGCCATCGCGGAACGGCATATGGCTGGCATCTACGGCCTGGCAATGCAGGTTGGCGTTGGGAATGCGGCGCCGGGCTTCGCGCTGTGTGCGTGCGGCCATGTTGGGTGAGATGTCGACGCCGCACGTCATGCCGCGCGTATTGCGGCGGGCCAACTGGCGGAACATTTCGCCCGAGCCGGTAGCTACCTCAAGCACCCGCATGCCGTCGCGAATGCCGGCCAGCGACAGAGCCAACTTGTGCGCCTCGGCGTGGAACAGCTTGCTCGAAATGGGATACACGCCGGCGACCAGGTCATAGAGCCGCCGGGTATGGTGCTTTACTCCTCGAAATCCGTCTCTTTCGAGGGCCGGGGGAACGCTGCGGGTCGCCATTCAGCGGATCACCACCGCCGCGGGTTTGATCGGTAATTGATGCATGGTGTCGTCTTATCAATATATCCTGCCGGACAGTTTACTGTTTCCGGGCCGCGTTCAAATCCTTGGCTTTCTGCAGATCGTCTTTGGCCGTCGGGTCGCCGAGCCTCTTTTTCAGCTCGGCTCTTGCCGAATAGCCTCGGATGAATTTGGGATTGGCGGCGATGGCCTGGTCTAACGCCGCCAGCGCTTTTTGCGGCGCATCTTGTTCATCGTAGATCATGGCCATGGAGTAATACGCGTCGGCCATGTCCGGTTTGAGGCTGGCCGCCGTCTGGTAGTCCTGCATGGCCTCTTTCATATGATGCTGCTGCTCTTCGGCCGTGCCCAGGAGGTACCAGGCCTGCGCGAAATCGGGATGCAATTCGATGGCTTTGCGGAAATCCGCTTCCGCCTTTTTAGGATTCGTCGCGCCCAGGTAGGCTTGGCCGCGATAGATGTAGGCTTTGATGTCGCCGGGCGCGAGATTGATAGCAGCCGTGAACAGGTCTGTCGCGATGCCAAAGTTGCGCTGCGCCAGTTCATTCCGGCCATTGCGCAGAACCTCCGATTCCGGACCACTCATTTCCTTGGCCACATTGGGAATTTCTGGAATCAACGGCTTCTGCGCCTGGGTCTGGGGAGGTCTGTTCTCGCCTTCCGGTGGCCGAAAGTGCTTGGCCCTGCCGGGCGCCCTCTCCCCCTCGTGCTGAGGAGGAGGTCCGATAAGAGGCGGCGGACCGAAGGGCACCAATCGCGGACGCTTCGGACGCTCGCCATGAAAATGCCCACTCATCAACGAAAGCGCCGTGACTCCGACGCTGCTCACGATG
>Ga0326727_10006674_pt1 | contig 31368 bp, 24 predicted proteins | sample MB2enrmetagenome_FD_207643 | JGI IMG/M metagenome (GOLD analysis project Ga0326727, IMG submission 207643) | Lab enriched peat soil microbial communities from McLean, Ithaca, NY, United States - MB29MY | ecosystem: Environmental > Terrestrial > Soil > Wetlands > Peat | place: USA: New York...
CATTTGGAGCACTAACTCCGATTAATAATGCGCTAATGCCGCTAACGGTCTGGTGGCTTGGATTGCCATCCATATCTGGTATATTGTTGATATTCGGAATCGTAAGGAAAGAAATGACTCTATTGACATTGGCTGTAATTTTCCATACTACAATCTTTGGCTCGATAATGACTCCGGTTCAGTTAATAGTATTGGCGCTGGTCAGCATGATATACATTCCATGCCTAGCTACTATACTGGCTATGGCATCGGAGTTCGGATGGAAAAAAGCAACTGTCGTGACAATAGCAGAGATAGGTACAGCAATCATGATAGGTGGTATTGCATTCAGACTACTAAGCCTATTCATGTGAGCAGTGAACTACTCCCACCTGCCTTCTGATGAAGGCGAGGAAGAAGCTTCTTGGTTAGTCCCTTGAACTACTTGTTCACAAGTCCCCAAGCTCATCCCCTACGCTCCATAGGTGTCAGATTCCAATTAGATTTTGATCAATGAGAGAGAATTTTTTGATGTCAATTGCAGCATTAATGTCTCTATCATATTTTGTCTTGCAATCAGGACAAATCTATTCTCTATCCTTCAAGGTTAGATTAGAATTGTGATAACCACAAACATTACATATTTTAGATGATGGTTTAAACTGTCCTATTTTAATAATCGTTTTTCCTAACCATTCAGCTTTATATGTTAACTTTGTGACAAAACTATGCCATCCAGCATCGGAAATTGATTGGGCTAGACAATGGTTTTTCTGCATTTCTTTCACATTCAGAGTTTCCAACGATATAGCTTGGTTCTCGCTGACTAGTCTAAAAGAAAGTTTGTGTTGGAAATCATTTCTCTGATTACTAATTGTTTCATGGATTTTTGAAAGGTGCAATTTAGCTTTATTACGGTTATTTGAACCTTTTATTTTAGATGATACTCTCTTCTGTAGACATTTCAATCTTTGCAGAGAATTTTTTAGATATTTAGGATTCTCAATTTTTTCTCCTGTCGAAATAACTGCAAAATCCTCAATACCTACATCAATTCCTATAGTGCTTGACTCAAATATTTCTTGTTCATCTGGAATTTCTTTCCTATCATCCACCAGAATACTTATAAAATATCTCCCAGTAATTGATTTTGAAATTGTTGCCGTTTTCAGAGTCCCTTCAAAATATCTATGAAGAACTACTTTAACTTCTCCAATCTTAGGAAGCATAATAGTATTGTTTTCAAAATCCACATTATAATGTTGTGGTAGTTGAAAAGATTGTACTGGATTTTTTTTGATTTGAAATTTGGGAATCCTGTTTTTTCTCTAAAAAACTTTGTAAATGCTGACTCCACATTGATTAATGAAGAAAGTAATGCTTGCGAATTAACAGTTTTTAAGAAGAAAGTTTTCTCAAAATGGATCATTATCGAGATGGAAATAGTTCAATCAATGAATATAAAACGTTTCTCACCACAGAATGCTTTATGGTTAAGATATCAATTTTTTGTTTATAATCTTCGACAAACAGGTTTGCTGATGGTTAGAAATAGTGATGTTTTAATCAAATGACGTAAGTACTCGAAGGGAGCTGCTTTCTCGACATATCGGCGTAAAGGTGGTGGAGTTCACCACATAATATACATCAGCCGGGATTCGAACCCGGGTTCGAGCGTTGGCAACGCCCGGTGATGACCGCTACACTACTGATGTTCTAAGTTAGTAGCTATCCCCCTTTCATTTTGTGTATTATACTATTTATCATTAATTAAGTTAATCGTTCCCATATTTATTTAAGGGTATCCAAAAAAAGGAAAAGCATCCTAGATGTTTATAATATCTTAAAGGTGGATAGTACCAATTTCTACAAATCTATTGCTTATTTTTCTAATTTCAAGCTCTTTCAGGCTGAGTATTAAGCAGTGGCTGTATTCTGGTCAAATTCTTTTTAAATTTATTTAATCTTTTCCTTCCTCAGTATTATTTTCAGTTGCTTCCTGTGTTTAGAGGTTGTGGGTAATAGTAACGATCTTTTTATCTTGTATATTTTTCCTTATTATAAATAATGTTTATTTTTTCTCTAAATGTCTCCCATCTTCTATGATGTCGTTATAATATTTAGTTACTATTTTTAGAACCAAATAATGTCCAATTTCCGTAATTTCAATGGTGGGATACAGACCGTTAACTTTTCCGTAAATATCTTTATTTAAGCGAATTTGCATCGTACACTAATATGCCTAAAGTGAATCGTTGTAGAATCTACCCAACAAAATCTCAAGTGACAAAGTTCAATTATACTTTGGATCTATGTAGGTGAGTTTATAATGAAATTTTGGCATTAAGAAAGAATGCTTGGTAATCAGAACAAAAAAGAATCATCTATTTTTATTCTAAGAAGATGATTCCTATATGGGAAAAAGATAAACCAGAGTTAAAAGATGTTCATTCACATACACTTCAAGATATAACTATGCGATTTGATCTTGCTTTTCCGGTATATTTTTCATAGAGTTAAGGCCGGGGAGAAACCAGTATATCCGAGATTCAAAGGAAAAATTGGTATGATAGTATTACTTACCTTCAATACGGTTATTCTTTAAAGGATAATATATTAAGTTTCTCCAAAATTGGAAATATGAAACTCAAAAAGGATCGTTCCTTTGATGGAGATATTAAACTTCTAACTATCAGAAGAACAACAACTCAAAAATTGTTTGTATCTATCTTAATAAATATTTGAACCTTATCAAGAATTAGAACATTCGGATAAATCTTTAGGAACAGATGTTTGTATTCTTTATTTTGCTACATTATCTGGTGGAACTTATATAGAAAATCCTAGATTTTATGTTCATTAAGGAAAATCTCTAGCTAAAGTTCAGCGAAAATTCTCAAAATCGAAAACTGAACACCAGAAAAAGTTAAACTCCTTAAATCGTTATGTAGAGCATATGAAAGAATAGCTAATAAGCGAAAAGATTTTATTCAGAACATAATTAAAAATCTTATTGATAATTATGGGGTCATCTGTTTTGCAAAACTTAATGTCATTAATATGACTAATAACCACAATCTAGCTAAACATATCTTAGATGCTGTTTGGAATAAACTTGTTAACCTACACAACTTACAAAGCTGGAAATGGTGGTAGATACGTAATACTTGTAGGTCTTAGATATCTAAAATGTGCTCGAATTGTGGCTTGCTGGTAGATAAGGATCTTTCAGAAAAGATACATAATTGTCCTTTCTGTAGCTTTTCTATAAACCATGATCTTAATACTTCTATTAATATACTCAGATTGGGATTACAACTTGTTCGTGAAATTAATAGATTCTAGCGATTTTAGTTGTGGGAGTAGTCAATATATAGATAGAATAATTACAGGAAATTTCGATAAATCATTAAATCTCATCATATAATTAGTAATATTTTTTTGTTCAAAGGATTTTTCAAAAATAGCAGAGCATTTTTCCTTTAGTGGTATAAAGGAATCCTTTGCCCGACTTTGCTTTATAAAGTGTTTTCGCTTCAGATAACTGCTCAATGGATAAATTGAGAGCTCCTTTGGGGTAAGTCCATTGAAGGTTAGCTTCGTGAAAGTTAGTTTCTTCAAGGTTAGCTCCTCCAAGGTTAATTCTTCCAAGATTCTAAAATTTCTTATCAGGTACTTTGGAGTTCTTGGATATTTCCTTCTTTGTTTTAACAAGTCCAACTCTGTTTATCATAAGGATAGCTCACTATTATGTGATAGTTTCCTATTTTTGAAAAAAATGAAGATAAGCTTGTGAAGGTTTTCTATTTGGATTTGGATTGTTGCGGATGGAGCATACAGCTTTAACTTTCGGAATCATGAAAAACTTTAGAACTGTATTTTTTCCACTTGATTGGTACCAGGAAGAATAAACACTTCATTGATGGTGCCAGCTTTTTCCTGCAAAAGCCCAACAAATTACTTTGGGCTATGACTTGCTGGTTTCGAGTATAAAGTTGAGAGTATCGCAGGCTACTCCCTTTATTTGCATAAAGGATTAATTCCCCAAAATTTATATCAAAATATTTTTAGTTTGTGAACTGCCACTTAGTCTTCATCTGAGTGGTAGTTCGCTTTTAGAATTTGTTTTGTCCCAATCTTTTTATTAACCAGTGTAAAGTCAAAATAACTATAACACCCAGCCCCAAAATTTCAGGAGTAGAAGAATGCGAGAAATTTAAAGTAAAAGATTTTTAAACAGCATTGATACTTGGTCTAGTCCAACATAATCTATGGTATCTTTTGGAAAACTTAATCCTCGGAGAGGCCAGAATAAAATTTTAGGCCTTTTCCACAGTTGATCCTCTATAAGATGGAATAAGGAGCCGATACTAAGAGACATGATGCTGATATCTCTTTTTTTTCGTATAAGTATAAACCTACCAAGAGGAGAAGAAGAGAAAACAACGGGGTATGACCTATCATGCGTCCAGTTGTAATGGTAGAAGCAAAAATAACCATCCCTAAAGGTTTGTCTATTATGTCAGGTAGAAGGGCTCCAATGACAAGGTATTCTGGATCTATAATAGTTTTTAGCTGAGGTAGAAATATCCCAAGTCCGAAAAATACCCCCAAAGTAACTCCAATATGGCCAAAAATAAGCATTAACAATTAAAAGTTTTTTTGTAGATATAACTATTCATTGTTTTTAATTCTAAGGTGGAAAGTCTCTTCCTTCGACACTCATCAGCGTGGCAGGTGTGGGATGAAAGTCGTTAACTTCAACCCTGGATCTGTATTAAATTTTGGACTGTTTCTTTGCTAACATTGGCAATAGCAGATGCGAAATATCCATCATTCCATAGTGTATGTACTTTCCAACAGTATTTTTTTCAAATACTAGTTTTGAGTTGCCCACGCCCAATTTTTGTCTCTTATTTCAGTTTCGAATGATTGCAAGAGTGCTGATTTTTGGTTCGCTCTTAATAAACAAATGTATGTGGTCTTTGTTTGTTTCCATTTTAGTATTTCAAAATCGGCATCTGTTAAATATTATGAATTATCTGCTTTAGTTCTTAATCAATAGGTTCTAGTATCTCTTTTCGATACTTTCACACAATGGTAATGTGATACATTAAAAAAATTTGCTATGATTCTTATGTTCATACTCTTTACTTACCCAAAAATATATATTATGTTAAAATGTAGTAAGTATTTTATGAAGAAAGCATTCAAGTTTAGGCTATATCCAACAATTAACCAAGCTAACCAACTTAATCAACATATTGGTAGTTGTAGGTTTGTCTATAATTGGGCGCTTGATCAGAAAGTAAAAACATATGAGCAAATCGGGAAATCAATTTCTAGGTTTGACTTAAACAAACTAATTCCTAATCTAAAAAAGCAAAATCCGTGGTTAGAAGAAGTCAATTCCCAATCACTTCAGGGTATGACTAAACAGGTAGAATCTGCATTCACTAGATTTTTTAGAGAAAAAAATTGTTTTCCTAAATTCAAATCAAAGAAAAATCTAATTCAGTCATTTCCGATACCACAACATTATGATGTGGATTTTGAAAACAATACTGTCAAGATTCCTAAGATTGGAGAAATCAAAGCAGTTCTTCACAAAACATTTGAAGGGGAATTAAAAAACGCTTTGATTTCGAAGTCTTGTACAGGAAAGTACTATATTAGCATTTTAGTGGAAGATGAAAAAGAATTTCCAGTTAAACAAGTGTTTTCTGAATCTACGACTATTGGTGTAGACGTTGGGATAATGGATTTTGCTGCTATGTCAACTGGAGAAAAGGTTGAAAATCCGAAGTACTTGGAAAACTCTTTGAAGAGACTTCAAGTACTCCAAAAAAGAGTTAGTCGAAAGCAGAAAGGTTCTAAAAACAGAGAAAAAGCCAAACAAAAACTTGCTGTACTTCATGAGAAAATAACAAATCAGAGAAATGATTTCCAACACAAACTTTCTTTTAAACTTATTAGCGAGAACCAAGCAATAGCTGTTGAAACTCTGAATGTTAAAGGCATGATTAGGAGGCACCATTTAGCACAAGCTATATTTGATTCTATGTGGAGTAGCTTTGTAACAAAATTAGAATATAAATCAGAATGGTTAGGAAAAACCATTCTTATGATAGGTAAATTTGAACCATCATCTAAGATCTGTCATGTTTGTGGATACCATAACTCTGAGATAACACTAAAAGATCGAGAATGGAACTGTCCTGGTTGCAAGACAAAACATGATAGAGACATTAATGCTGCAATTAACATCAAAAAATTCTCTCTCATTGATCAAAATCTAATTGGAATCTGACACCCGTGGAATGCGGGGGATGGGCTTGGAGACTTGTTCTCAAAAGAGAAAGGAATGAACCAAGAAGCCACTTAGTCTTCAGCTGAGTGGTAGTTCACAAAGTCATCACTCATGATAGTCATTCAATGTCATAAGAACAACTGGAATAATTCTTGGGAACAATTTTTGATATTATTGAGAAAAATAAAAATTTTGTGAATTTGTGAAGGAGTGAATTTCCTTTCTTCACAAATCGGCAAACTGCGGATTTTGCTGTAAAATTGCAAATCTCAACAAGTTGTGAGAAAGGGAATCACACGTTGAAATGATCTAATCTCATAAAGCATGCAAGAGTTACACTTTGAATTTACAGAAAATTATCGACACTGCCCATGAATCAAAAGAAAACTTTGATACTTAATGGATCAACTGAATGCCTTTGATCTATATTTTAAAGTGTAAATAACTCGTGAGCTTACCGTAATTGTAATAGAGTACGTCTAAAAGGGGATTATTATGAATTCTCAAGATTGTCCTGTATCATCACTTAAGACTAAAATAAAATCTAGCTGGCCTTATACTTTGGTAGTTGCGATATGCTGTTTGGTATCTTTTTGGATCAGAACACTAACTTCTAAAACCGTGTTTTTCCCAAATGGATTTGTAAAATTCGCGACTAACGACGCCTGGTACCACATGCGTGTCGCGTTTTTTCTTCTTAAAAACTACCCCCATAGAATGTTTTACACCCCATGGACCTTCTATCCTTACGGTAGTTACATACATTTTGGTCCGTTTTTCGAGCAGATGATAGCTATCCCTTCTCTTATTTTGGGCTTGGGTCATCCGAGTTCTGAACTAGTTAACACTATTGGTGCCTACCTTCCTGTAGTTCTCGGAGTGCTTACAGTCATTCCAGTTTATTATATCGGAAAAAATCTTGGAGGTCATAAAGCAGGTGTAATTGCTGCGATTTTAATTGCCATCGCCCCTGGTCAGTTTTTAGCCGGTTCCATGATCGGCTTTACACATAGTCATGTGGCTGAATCTTTATTCAGTACCGTTTTTATGATGTATTTCATGTTGGCGTTGATTTCCGCAAAGAAAAATAACCTGAGTTTTGAGCATGTATTTAATAAAGAATTTAACGTCCTGAAAGAACCTTTGATATACTCTATTATGGCTGGGATCATGTATTCGGTCTATCAGCTTTCATGGGCAGGCGCTTCTCTTTTCGCATTAATAACTCTTGGTTATGCTGTATTCCAATATGTTCTTAACAACTTACGTAAAGAATCAAGCGACTACCTTGGAATTATAGGAATAACCACATTTTCCTTAAGTATAGTGCTCCTGTTGCCTTCTGTTCATCCTGAAATTGGATTTGACATTTATGATTACTCTTGGTACCCTGTTGTTGTTGCTCTGGGGGCGATGATCAGTTTTATGGTCTTGAGTCTTCTTGAAAAAGTGTTGATACAGAGAAGATTAAATTCTTATTATTATCCTTTGGTAATATTTGGAGTTGGCATCCTTGGGTTGACAGCACTAAGTATCTTTTCTCCTTCACTTTATCAAACCATCACAATCGCCCCTACAACGATTTTCTCAGTTCACCAACACGGAGCATCTACAATTGGTGAGGCAGCTTCTATATTCTACTTACATGGGAATTTCAATCTGTCGGGAGTTTTTCTGAATTTTACTGCCCCAGGATTTTTTGTTTCTCTTCTGGGAATATTGATCTTGATTTCAAATATGTTCCGAAAGGTGAAGCCTGAAGAAGTACTAACTCTTGTCTGGAGTGTTTTTATTTTCTTTGCGATCTACGGTCAGAACCGTTTTGCATACTACTATTCTGTGAATGTTTCAATTCTTGGTGCCTATGTTGGAAGCCTGTTGCTTGAAAAAGTAAAGTGGGATGAATTTGATGAGAAGTTCAAAGCTAGTATAAAATCGGCTTCAGAAATCAAGAGCTTCTTTAAGTTTTTCAGATTAGAGCATTTAGCTGCAGTCCTTGCAATAGTAGTCATTTTGATTTATCCTGCATATGGATTAGCAATGCAATATACTGGTGGCTTAGACAACCCTAACTCAGAGTGGTTAGAAGCGTGCACATGGCTTCGCTCAAACACTCCAGATACTGGGATGGACTTCAACGCTATCTATGAGGCCCCAAAAAGTGGAGAACCTTTCCAGTATCCAAGTACTGCGTATGGTGTCATGTCTTGGTGGGACTATGGTCACTATATCGAAGTCATGGGACATCGGATGCCTAATGCTAATCCTTTTCAACAAGGAATTGGGGGGCGCAAAAAAAGTATTAACGAAAAGAATGAACCAGGAGCGGCATCATTTTTCACCGCACCATCAGAAGAAGAAGCAAGTGCAGTGCTTAAAGCTATAGATCCAAGACCAGACAAAGTCGGAGCACGCTACATTATGTCTGATAAGCTTATGGCTATAGATATATTTCCTGCAATTCTTGAGTGGACACTCGACACAAATGGATACTTTATGCCTTATGTGATGGGAAGTGCAACTGCATATCTACCTTCTGATCGTTACTACAATTCCATGGAAGCGAGGTTACATATCTTTGATGGAAACGGCCTGAAGCAGTATCGTATGGTCCATGAAACATGGGCAGACCAAACTCAGGAAATCATGTTTAAACAAATCTACAATTTAATCTCTCATAGCAACATTCCCGAAGTAAACACAGGTTATGTTAAGATTTTCGAATACGTTAAAGGTGCAAAATTAACAGGGACTGCCTTACCTAATGAGACAATAAAAATAAGCACGACAATTCTTACGGGTCAGAATAGGACATTTGAATACTCTCAGTCAAAAACTTCGGATTCTAAAGGTAATTATGAATTTATAGTTCCCTATTCAACAGATGGCCCGATTCGGGGAGAGACTCAGTTCGATACAAAGCCTTTAGGTCCATATTTACTGAGCTACGGGAATACGATAACAGAAGTGAGAGTAAGTGAAGAAACTGTGTTGAAAGGAGAAAATGTGAAAGTATAAAATAATTTTGAGTATACCGTTTTTTCTAGTCTTATTATGAGGATTATACTGGAAGGATACAGTGCATATATAGATTCTTCTCCTCAAAGGTGTGAAAAACGGTTTATAGTACAAAGTTTAAAACCACTGGGTCATCAGCCCAGTGGCCGTAAGCGTCAACTTTAACCCTTGTTCAGTATGTAATTTTCGGCTTCTTCTTTGCTTACGTTGTCGATAGAAGATGCGAAACATCCATCACTTCAGAGTGTGTGTTCTTTCCAACAATTTTTTTCAAATACTCGTTTTGAGTTTCCTGCAACCTATTTGTTATCTCTTGTTTCAGTTTTCGAATAGTCGCAAAAATGCTGACTTTTGGTTTGCTTTTAACGAGTAGATGGATGCGGTCTTTGTACGCTTTAATTTCTAGTATTATTAAAATCGACGTCCTTTTCAATGTTATGAATTATCTGTTTGAGTTCTTAGTTAATAGGTTCTAGTATCTTTTTTTGATACTTGCACACAATGATAATGTGGTACATTAACAAAAATTTGATATGATTCTGATGTTCAATAGGCAGGAAGTAGGATTAATATTTTGAAAAACCTTTAATTTATTTTTTCTGTACGTCTTTTGCTACTTCTCTTATCATTGATTAAACAATAGTTGCATTTTAGAAGTGAAATGCCGCTTTTGGCTTGCAATTTATGAGAATACTCATAAATATGTCAGCGATTTGGTAAAACTTCATACCTTCCAGCTTGACAAGTAGTTCTGAGAAAATCTCGCTAAATTCTCTGCATTTATTGTGGTTGCAGACTGCATGTTCATGAAGCTCACATATGTACTGTAAATCTTTTAATATGTCTTTTGGGATATTATTCTCATTCATAAGAAACGATCCAATTTAAGAATTGAAGCAGGAATTCTACTTCTTTAGATGTGGGAGGAATGTGTAATCTTATCAACTCTTTTTTAGTATAAAATTCACACTAAAGTTAAAAATCTTTTTGCATGAATATGCTTATTATGGGCTCTACTAAAACGATACAATTGGAACCAATGGATGCTGAAGTTGATTTAGTGGAGACTATGAAAAAATATGCAAATGGAATAAACTACGTTTCTAGTGTAATTTTTGATAATGGAAGAATCATTCCAGCTAGAAAACTGTAACTTATGGTTTATGCTTATCTCCGAGAAAACATCGGTTTGAAGTTTCAAATGAGTTATAACATCCCAAAACAAGTTGCTGGGACTTATAAAACAATATTAGAACTTGTAAAAATAGGAATGAGCTATTGGTAAAATGTACCCTACTCTTCGATTTCTATTACGTTATCAGGTAGGAATGATTATACAATAACAGAAGACTCTATGAGTATAACTACCTTTAGTCATGTTAGGAAAACCTATAAAATATGTAACTATCTTCGTGCAAATCAATTTTTCCATTTTCCTTGGAAATATGAAGCTTCTAAAGCCGTGAAGCACAAAGATTGTGATTATTATTTCCATCTTACTGTATCACAAGAACTTCCAGACAAGAAAATAGAAGAAGCTTCGACTTTCATGGGTGTGGATCTAGGTATAAATTTCTTAGTTGTAGCTTCCACTACTGACAAAAAATGCAAGTTTTTTGCAGGTAGAGAAATAAAAAACAAAAGAAATGTATATAAAAATATGAGAGTAAGATTACAATCTAAGGGAACTTTGTTAGCTAAGAGGATGATAAAGCATTTAGCTGGAAAAGAGAAACGTCTAATGACAGATGTTAATCATTGTATCTCCAAAGCAATCGTAAAATTTGCAGTCGAAAACGGTGTTTATGTAATAGGTTTGAGAAGACTTAACCGGAATAAGAGATTGAACTAGCAACAATCTAAGAAAAAAAGTATCTTCAAAATAGCTGGGCTTTTTATCAATTACAACAATTTATTAAGTACAAAAAAAAAGAGTGCTGGAATAATAACAGAATGCGCGAGTCCGGAATATACTCCCAAGGCTTGTTGCAGGTGTAATTATATCTCTTAAAATAATGGAGATGGATCGAAATTTTGTGTAAAGCTTGTAGTTTTGAACTAAATGCCGATTTGAATGGCGCTAGAAGCATCAAACATAGAACACGAGGTTATATATCTTAGAGTGTTAGAGGTATCCTTTAACCACCCATGCGAATAATACGATCTGATTTATCAGATGTATCCATGCCTGTTACTTCAGGGGCAGGTAGTTGACTAACTTAATAGTCTATGTGCATTATTGATCAATTCTGAAAAACCGAGTACCCACCGATAATTTTAGAGAAATGCAGATATATTCTTATGCTCACTATTTTTAACTCTAAGGCGGGAAGTCCTCTTCTTCGACCTGCATCATCTTGGTAGGTAGGGGATGAAATCCATCAACTCCCCACTCTTTTAATATAAAAAATATGTAAACAGTTATATATCCAAGTAATGAAAAATTTTCTGAGAAAATATAGTGATTACTATAAAATTATGATTTATATCAAATTGAACTTAGTGATAAAATAGTTTATAGAGGATTTAGATAAAATTGCATTTCCCTTTACCATGGGCCTTCTAGGAATCTCTCAGTTTCTTTGAGTTCATGTTTCCAAAAAAACGCTGCTATGAGGTTGTCTTCATTTTTTTAAAAATAGAAAAAAAATCATTATCTCTATTCCTTGTTAAGGCTATTTTAGTAGTAATCAAATATTTATTAGAAAAAAATTTATATCATATAATATAATATAATAATACGAGATTAATATAATTGAAAATTTCTTAGCAAATAAAATGACTATATAATATAGAAAATTTTGATAAACCTCCGATTTCAACAAACTGCTCATCTGGACTGTATAAACAATCAAATAAAAATTGAGGTTTATCGGAATCCTCATTCTACTAAGGTTAATCAGTACATATAAAACTTGGGAAAATATTTCATATTTAATACAGTAACTATCGAGTTTAAGCTCTACATCCTTTTTCACCACATCCCCAGATTGGGAATCCACCGTCACATCCACAGGCTGGGAATTTTAATAAATCAACCGATTGAATACAGGGGTCGGTTATCAATGTTACTCCCTTTCCTCTTTCTCCACGTCCTTTTTCACCACATCCCCAGATTGGGAATCCACCGTCACATCCACAGGCTGGAAATTTTAATAAATCAACCGATTGAGTACAGTTGTCGGTTATCAATGTTACTCCACAGTCAAAGGGCATTGCGCCTACGATATTCACCAGCATTAAAATCATAGCTGCTGAAACTATGGTTATTTTAGTCAACTCTTTTTTACTTATCATTTATTTTCTCCCCTTTAGATTCTGTTTTACCTACAGTTTTTCCTAAAAAATTTAGATATATTTTCCTGAATAAATAAGCAAAGAAATTTATTCTAACAAATATACTTATTATTATATTTAAATAAGAATACACATTTGGATCAAAAATGTGCCCACGGTGGTATTATATCCGACTATATATAAATCCAATAGAATTTATTTTCCGTAATATAAATACAGTCAATAAATTTATAAAAATCTCAAAATTAGACATATGCACCTATCACAAGTACCTATCATAATTATTTATCGAAAAAATCAGAAGATGTTCTATTTGGTATAGATATGCATCAATTTGTTTCTTAGTATTGTATCATAGCAAGCTCTTGACATCAAAGTAACTATTAGAGTGGTTATAACCACAAAGCTTGCTATCTCCTTACCCATCCATTCATTTTTGATCAAAAGTGTTAAAATTTAGTGAAATCCCAGCATAAGTTGGATAAACATCAATACCTTGAAAGAGAGCAAATGGCATAAAAATCATCAATAAGTCAAATATTATTTGAATATACAACTCCTTCTGAAATTTTAAATAAAAGAAATATTATATAAAATTCATTTATCCTTATTTTACCTTTTCAGGTAAGCAACCATTATTTTGTAAAGAATAATTAATCAGAAAAACCCATTGATCTCCTAATATTCTTTTCTAAGAGAAGAAACAAATGAAAAGTCCCCAGATATCTAAAAGTCGAATAGTTCATATTTGATTAGATTCGGTTCTATGATTGCCCAAACCAAAGATCCAGAGGTCTCTAAGTACCAAGAACCCATTCACATATCTGATGTTCAATATGTTGTAGTGTATGAAAATAATAGATTATACAATAATTTACATTTGTAAAATATGAAGAATTTAAATATAGCAACTTTTTGCTTTTTATGTATTGGATTGATTTTAATAAAAAATATATATCTGCTTATTTTCGGGGAAAATATTTTTAAATTATGGCTGAAATTGAGAAAACATATAAATTTTAATATAAAAACTGTGCATTTGCTAGGGTCACGCCAGCTGCACTTCATGATCAGTATATTCTCGCAAGATTGAAGAGCTACAGGTTCTCAAGAGTCAATGCATTTACAGTGCTACAAGATCGTTTCTGTATGAAAAATAGAGAGACTTAGATTTGGAAATCCTATACGAATAAACTTGTAACTCTACGAGATAGAAAATTATTCAAAAATAGGCCTACATAGATTTATTTGTGTGCTTATATATCTACTTGAAGTATTTTAACATGTTCTGAATACACTTTTGTGAAGTCTTTATGCATTTAATCATATGCATTTATATTAAGGAAAATAAATTCTATTGTCTATTTATATAGTTAAATAAGTTATCATAATGAAACATTTTTGATCTAACATGCTTATTTATATAAATATTTATAAATATAGTTGTTGGGCAAAATTTGGGTATGAAAGTTTAAAAAATAGATTGGATGTTAATGGGAAAACTTACATACTTTACTCATAATGTTTCTTTAAATGCCTGTCAAAAAAATTGTCCGAAGGGGGTAAATAAAAAAGTTTTGTTATTTAACGATTAGATAAATAATAAAATTTGAATATATATTGATATACGTTGCATAATATTAATTAACAGTTTCAATTAAAGAAATTTCCTTTCTCATTCTTTCAGGGGAAAATGTTTAAAATTTTTAGGGGAAAACCATAAAGAAAATATATTTAAAATTTTTAGGGGAATCTATAAAAAAACATATAGAAAGGGGAGAAAATAAATGATAAGTAAAAAAGAGTTGACTAAAATTGCCTTAGTTTCAGCAGCTACGATTTTAATGCTGGTGAATATCGTAGGCGCAGCACCATTTGCCTATGTTCCAAACTATTATGATAACACCACCACTATATTTGACACAGACACCAACACGGTTGTATCTACAGTACCTGTAGGCCACTTTCCTTACGGAGCTGCAGTCAGTTGCACAGATGCATACGTGACGAATGAAGGTGATAATACCGTTACTGTAATTGACACAGCAACCCAAGTTCCTATAGCCATAGTGCCTGTAGGAACTTATCCTGTAGGGGTTGCCGTCACTCCTGATGAAAAAAAGGTATATGTAGCAAATAATGGCGACGGTACTACTTCTGTAATCGACACAGAAACAAATAAAGTTGTGACCACGGTAACTGTAGGAGTTTATCCTTTGGGAGTTGCAGTCACCCCTGATGGGACAAAGGTATATGTGACGAACAACGGCGATGGCTCTACATCTGTAATCGACACCGTAACCAACACTGTTGCTGCTACAGTACCTGTGGGAGCTGGGCCTATAGGAGTTGTAGTCAGTCCAGATGGAACAAGTGCATATGTGGCGAATTCTGGAACCTATAACACCACAACTGGCTATTCCAACGGCGATGGCTCTGTATCCATAATTAACACAACCACAAATAGTGTTACTACTGTGAATACAGGTGGCAGTCCTGTGGCAATCGCAATCAGCCCTGATGGAAAAACAGCATATGTGGTAGACGATTATTATTACGTTGTCCTTGTATATGACACTGCAAACTTTGGATTCACAACCTATGTGGATCTAAATAATGTCGAGCCTTGGGGGATTTCAGTAGCCCCAGATGGAATAAAGGCGTATGTGGCAATGGTTGGAAGTAGCTATGTATCTGTAATTAACACAGCAACCAACATAGCTGAAGGCGCAGTGTATGTAGGACAGGGTCCTTACAGCTTAGGGCAGTTTATACAACCAGCAGGATGTTGTCGTCCTGGGTGCCCGACACCAAAGCACCATAAACCCTGTGAAATAACATTGAGAACCGATCCGACAACTCAATCGGTTGATTTATTAAAATTCCCAGTTGGGGATGATTGTATGACATTCCCATTTGGAAATAAGCATTGATGGAGTATTCCAAACTTGCAATCAATATTTGGATGTTTTCGCCAAAGAGCTGGGAGAAACCTAGTGATGTAGCAAGTGAAATAATTAATGCTTTAAGCAATTAAGTCAGGTAAGTAGAGATTATTTGGAATAAAGTATATAAAAAGTCTAAAACAGTTAATAAATGAGGGGTTAAAAAACTCCTCTCTATTTTTATAACTGTGTAAATTGAGTATGTCTTTAGGTTATTAATCAAAATGTATAAATATTGACTGTTAAGAATAGTTAAAAATTACCCAGTTAGACGGTTTGAATTTCCTCATATTTTGATATAAATTCTACTCAAAATATCATGAATGGTCATTAGATATTTTTTGATTGATTTTTTCAAGATTAAGTTTCCAGCGTGATGAATTCTTGGGTTTTTATTCATTGACATATGTTTTCTTTAATCTCACTGAAATGCAGAACAAAAGGCTTAGCATTGGTAGAAAAAAATATTCTGGAGATAACATTAATCAAATAATATAGAATAACTTAACTGCCGTTGATAGGACTAGATAAGATATTTTTCTGTTTAAAATTTGTGGATATATCTCGATTTTTGCCAATGTTTTTGATAACTTGATTATTCAATAGTTTATAGGAATGTGCAATTTACTACCAATTACAGCTAGTAAATGCAAAAAAAGTATTAAAAACATATAGGTATAATCAATAAATCCACTTGATATCTATTATGTCAGCACCAATACCCCATTCTCACATTTGATTTTCAAGTTGTGGGACTGTACAAAAATGATGGATCCTACTTTACTCATTGGGTGAACTAACGAGTTCAGCTCGAATAACCTTCCCAAATGATGCATAAACAGCTATGAGTAGAATTATAGGATCAATGACTTTGGTTATATTTTTTATCATATCAGGCATGCACATATTTTGTAAGAAACCGATGTATGTTACTCCATTTTAAACAAAATTAGAGAATATTAGGACTTATACAATTGAATTGCAAAATCAATAGTATTAAGTCTTCAATTGCCAAAATTATGATTTTGACCACTACGTATATAGTACTTGATTTTGGATATCAACTATGCAAGTTCCAGAAATATTTTCGCAAAGAAATTTTCACATATTAAAACCATTAGAAAAAAGTGGGCCTTTTATAGTTAATTTTAACTGTTAATATATCTCTTGTACGCCACTATAACATCCTGGACTGACTCGAAGATATAATCTCTACCAATCATTTCTATTATGCCATCTCGATCCAGTTCTTTCATCACAGGTAGAACTACATCACTTAGTACTAAAGTAACACCCCGTTTTTTCAGGTAAGCATATACACTTTTGAGTGTCTCAGCTGAGGTGAAATCCACGTCGCCGATATTTGAAGCAGAAATACAAAACCATTTAAGCGAATTAATATTTGTAGTAAGTTCTACTATTTCTTCTGTGAAGAGATTTTCGTTAGCAAAGTAAAGATTTGAGCCAAAACGATAGATAAGCAAACCTTCAACGGCTTGCTGCTGTTCCTCGAGTGGAATTGTTCTCACGCTGCCCCCAGCTTTTGGAACAAGCAGTAAGTTAAGTGGTCGATAACTGTGACGCAAGTGAGCGATGATCGAGAGTATAATCGCGATCTCAATTCCCTGTTGAACTCCGATAAATATGACCGTCATAGCTGTTATCAAGGCTACGGAGAATTCTACAGGCCGTTGTCTATGGAGAGCAGTCATTCCTTTGATATCGACAAGACGCAGACCAATGAGAAATACCACTGATGAAAGTACGCATGTGGGCAAATAGGCGAATGGCTTAGTAAAAAACACCAAAACTATCAGAACAGTGAAGACCGTTGTAAGCTGAGTAAGTTGGGTACATCCTCCGGAACTTTTAACCATTTCTGTTTTAGTTGGGCTGCCATTAACCACGAAAGTGCCTGATATACCTGCTGCTAAATTAGCAAAGCTCAATCCAATGAGATCTAAATTTTCATTGAAAGTGTCAAAAAACTTCATAGCATAAGCCCGAGACGTTGCGGCACTCTGGGCAAGGATGACAATAAAACAAACCATTGATGTATTAAGGATCTTCGGAATATCAGATAACGGAACTTGAGGAAAAGAAAGATGTGGCAAACCTCCTGGTACTGTGCCAAGTATGGTGATCCCATATGAAGAAAGATCTAATGCCCAGCTTGCTGCAATTGCACCAACCATTGCTAACAGTGCGCCAGGAACTTTGCTGTAGATCCTTCCACTAAAAGTAATTATCACGATGACAAATAAAGAGACAAGGAGTGTAGGAATATTTATAAGGTACAGATATTCGAATAAAGATGTGGTTTGCATAGGTGTTGTATATGAAACGTGGGGAATCCCGAGTATCCCGCTAAGCTCTGAGATTGATATCTGGATGCCGACACCTGTGAGAAATCCTATTAGAATTGTATGAGAAAGGAAATCAGCGAGAAAACCGAGTTGAAGTAGGCCTCCAAGGAGGAGAAAGGTCGCTGCAAGCAGGGCGATCATACCAGCATATGCAACATATTTGGGTGATTCTGGAGTAGCTATTGTCACCAATACACTTGCTATAATCGCTGCAGTTGCGGAATCAGCTCCAACGGCGAGATGACGTGATGAACCAAAAATAGCAAAGGCTAGCATAGGTAGCAGAATTGTATATATCCCAGTAACTAAAGGCATGCCTGCAATCTCAGTGTACCCCATGACTTCTGGGATAGCAAATGCTGCGAATGTGATCCCTGCAGTGATTTCCCAGGGTATTTGCGAAGGTTTAAGAGGCAAAACGCCTTGGAAAAGGGGTAATTTAAGGGATCTTTTAGGATTTTGTGCAGGTGACATATTCGCTCTAAGCCACTTATATAGTTTAATTTTGAATTTAAATTCATGAACTGTAGGAATCTAATCGATCCAACTCTCAACTCTTGTCTAAAAGCCTTTGGTATATCTTCCATGCCATGTTTCTTGATCACCCATTTCAATTGAGTTCGGATTTAAACGCCTTAAACACAAAATCAACTACAATTAATGGTTTAGTTAAACATGTGCTTTTTGTGGATATGCAGAAATCTTTTTTTGATTACTACTCATTACTATATACTCTTTTTAGTACGAGATACTCTTTCTCTGTGATCCAAACTGGAGCCTTATTTAATCTGATAGTAACACTTTGACGTTTTATAATGCCTTGATTTATAGTAAAAACAATGCATTCTTCAAAATTGCGTTAATGAATTTCCTTGAATCTTGGATGAAAGAGCAAAAATGAACAGATTTTCTAATAAAACATCTGCATAAGTACAAACGAGAAATGCACAAAATTTATTAGCATAACCATTGATTTCGCATCATGTTTTTTGTAGTAAAAGTAAAGGATACAAAGTCAATCAGATTTTACAGAGCTTTCGGTACACTGCTGAATTTTGGAACAAATAGAAAGTTTTTTTGAATATATTGGTCAATATGATTTAAAGTTAAAGCGATAATCAACTCAAAAATTTCAGATTGTATAAGGCGAGGGGATATATATTAGAGGCATTTCTACAGTTTTAATTCTCCCTTTAAAATTAATTTTATGAACAGAGGATTACCAATGACAGAAGTACTTTACTTCCTTGACTGCTGCATAAAAGAATTTGAAGCAACTGTCACAAACATAACAGATGACAAATTTGTAGTTCTTGACCGTACAGCTTTTTATCCCGGAAGTGGGGGTCAGCCCAGCGACACTGGGAAATTAATTCGAAAATCAGACAGTGCTGAATTTGACGTCTTATATGTAGATAAATTCAATGGATACATCAGTCATGAAATTGTTTCTCCTGATGGAAATGTCTCTAAGGGCCTGAAAGCTGGAGATAATGTAAAAGGAATCATAGATTGGGACCGCCGCTACATGCATATGCAGATGCATACTGCAACTCATGTGATCGCAAATGTAATTGAGAAAGAAGCAGGAGCCCAGATAACCGGAAACCAACTTGGTATTGATCAGAGCAGGGTAGATTTCAGCCTTGAAGCATTTGATAGAGATAAATTTACTGAGTATAAGAAGATTGCCAATGATCTAATAGTCCAAAATAATCCTATTAATTTCTACCTGGTAAGCCGCAAAGAGGCTGAAGAAAAGCTCTTAAGGTTAATTACATTGGCCAAAGGTTTTTCAGATAAAATTAAAGAAGTCCGCATGGTCGAGATTAAAGGAGTGGCAATCGAAGCCTGTGGGGGTACACACGTTAAAAATACAAATGAACTAAGAGGAATGAAGATCACCAAGCTTCAAAACAAGGGAAAAAACAATCGTAGAATGTACTTCACATTTGTGGAGTGAGCAAGATTATCCTTTATAATAATCCATCTAGTGGTCCATCATTGATGAGTTAATATCAAAACATCATTTTTCTCCTTTATAGTTATGATTTACACAGTTGAACTAAAGAATCAACAAAATTAAACATTAAACTGTCTAAATAATATACTTGCTAAAATATGCTTGCTCTTAGCATATCATTTTCTTAAGATCATACTAGTTAACTTTCTTCAGTTCCGATTCCCAAGTATTCTTTCTTGACGTGAGTGTTTCGTTATATATCCATCTGCAAAGCTTTAGTGAGTGATTCAATACTGTTTTTTGAACTTTTGTTGGATAGAGCCTATAGAGATACACTTTCATTATAAGATTTTCCTTATTGCAATACAAATTTATATAATTATAAATACCATATACTTATAGATTTATATATCTTGTAATATACTGGATTTACTATGAATTCAGATTGTTATCATTTGCTAGATGCAAATATATGGAAAGAGATAGCCGATCGAAAAATACAATCAAACGGGTATGTATATGCTGGAAGAAAACTAGTTGACAAATATGAAGTTAAACTATTTATTAAGAAAATAGAATGATGCAGAAGTTGACAGCTGTATCCCACCATTGAAATAACGAGGATTAGTTCTCTTCCCTCTCAATTTCAGCAGCAATGTAACTGGTTGTTATGCTACACTTTTTATGCAGTCTACAGACATACCGATAAATGCAATTAGATGGAACTTAGATTTTAACGACAAGGTTAAATCAATTGATCAAAAACCAAAGAATACTTATTATGCAGCTGAAAATAATATGGTTAAACTAACAACAAACAATGTAAAAGGTATAACATCAAAAGATGCTACAATAATCATTCTAAAACAAGCAGTGTATTCTGAAGCTAATTTCAATAGCAATGCGCCTAATGATCATGTTCCTTTTTCTGTGAAGTTTACAGGCCAAGAGAGGTTTTTTATTGAAGATCGCACAGATTTGCCCAAGATATTTTCCATATATTGGAGGAGTTGAAACCAATGTCAAAGAAATTAGCGAAAGACTAGTTTTAGAGAACCACGATGTAGAAGTAATAACTACAGACCCCAGTGGAAAACTAAAAAAAAAAGATACAATAAATGGAGTGAAGGTTACAAGATTCAAATCACTTGCCCCTGGAGAAGCATATTACATTGCCCCACAAATATTTATTTATCTGATGAACCGTAGCTACGATGTTATTCATGTGCATAGTTATCACGCGCTTCCTGCTTTTTTTGCAGCTCTAAGCGAGCATAGTAAACGGTTTGTATTCTCTCCTCACTATCATCGTGGAGGACACACACCATTAAGAAATCTACTCCATAGGCCCTACAAACTATTTGGAAAAAGAATATTTTCTCGTGCGGATGCTATTATATGTGTATCAGAATACGAAAAAGGTCTTGTAGAGTCTGATTTTAATGTCAAAGAAAAAACTATGACGATCCCAAATGGTCTTAATCTCTCAGAATTTGAAAATCTGAAATGTCAAAAAAATGAAACCAAAGAAAAGATACTTCTCTATGTTGGTCGCCTGGAAGAATATAAGGGAGTACAATATATTATCCAAAGTTTACCTGAACTCCAAGATTTTCGATTAAGAATTGTGGGTAAAGGGCCTTACGAAGATGAACTCCATAGTATAGCAAAACGGATTGGAGTAGCTGAAAGAATAGAATGGCTAAAAGATATCTCAAGAAGAGAGCTTCTTGAATGTTATGCTGATGCGGATATATTTTTGATGCTTTCTTCCCATGAGGCATATGGGATAACAGTTGCTGAAGCACTAGCTTCAGGTACCCTCTGTATGGTTGTAAAAGGGAGTGCACTTGAGGAATTTGTGGATGGAATAAATTGTATTGGAATAGAGCGGCCTCCAACAAAAGAGAAAATTATCAAAGCGCTGCAAGGAATGGAAAAGGCAAAAAAACAAACGAATTCAGGAAAAAAGAAAGGACTACTAGACTGGAATGATGTAGTTGATAAAATTGGAGAAATATATGTGAAAAAATAAAAAAATATATTTGATTCACAATTAAATCAAAATATCTATGTAGCTATTTAGCCTCGGGAAAACTGTATCAATAGACATCTTTATTACCATTAAATGCATAAATTTCGGTGGGTTTATTTTATATAACTGTTGGCTATTGATCATTTTTTTATTACCCCATCAGTTTGTAATTAGAAGTATCTAATGAGTCAAAACAGATATCAATCAACTGATTTTAGGTAGACGGAACGGTTACAAGAGAAGGAAAAAGAAGGTCAAATATAGGAATTAGCAAGAAATCTTTGGACAGTATTCCCACGAAATAAAATCAGAGGTAAATCGGAATTTTCTGGAAAATAAAAAATAGTGGGAATTTATTTTACAGAACTTTTGATGCACTGCTCAACTTATTTTTTGTAGAACTTTTTTAGGAAAATTTCTAGCCCAGTGGGCTATATAGGATCGAAATCATTTCCTTGAGACTATGCAAAAAATACTTTCACTTTGCTAGGCTGAAATTAATAAGTATTGGAGTAGTTTTTGTGAATGGAGGTGAATACAATGGAAGAGATATTCAAAGGATTGGTGGAACGTGCTCAGTACTATGAGCAGTTTGAAATCTTCAGAAGCATAAATCTCTCCGGAAGTTTAGGGATGTATGGATAATGGACCTTAGCATGAAAGCTTCAATAGTGAGTATGTTGGGTATAAATTGTTTACTGAAAACCTAAAAATAAAATTAATAAGATAATAAAAACTAATTAAAAGCTGCAAAATCTCTAAAAATTATTCTCATTAAAAGCGGGATTAAATAGTTTGTCAGAATTAGGGACAGAAGGTAACAAATAAAGGCGGAAAGAAAAATTACCTTCCAAACTAACATTAAATTCTTTGAATAACGACCACAAATTAATGAAAGTACTATTCACCTTATCTTTTTCTGACTATTTATTTCATCATTATCTTGATCAGTAAGGTTTTTATTTATTTGTTTTTTAAAAACCGTTCCAAAACGAATTAGTGAATTTCCATTGAAGGCTCAAGTTTAACTTCGATCACAGACGCAAAATTGCCTTTGGGTAATTAAATTGCCAAAAAAATTTAGTGGTCGAGGTTGTTAGAGATAGTGAATTAATCTTGTTGTTTTGATGTTCATAAAAGTTTTTTCATTGCTTCATCTTCAGCATATCAGGTGAAAAACAACAGAGTTTTGATAGATATGATGACGAAATTTTAGATCTTAAAAGTTTGGTTATATCAGAAAAATATGATGTTGTTGCATTTAAATCAACAAGTGACTTTTAGTTTTCTGTTCACGATTTATTGATGATGAATTTTCCTACTATAATTGAAAATGCGCGAGATATGAAGGTATTACACATAAAAAAACAGATAAGATAGATTAAGAAGTCATTGCAAAAAATGCATTGAATCAAAGGTTTGATGCAGCACCCAGCTGCAAACAAAGGGGTATGTGTATATCCCTGCTCTGGATATAAAGGAATTATTCAAAATTAAATACTTTCATTTGCTTGTATACCTTTTTTTCTTCCTGGTTTCTCTGATTTTCAAAATAGTTTTTAATTACAGCAGAAGTTGTATCATCAAGCACAGTTCGAATATAACTTCCATCACTCCAGAGTTAACAACCAAAAAGCTTTTTTTAATCTCAAAGTATTCTCTAAAGATTTTTCTTGATATTAGACTTTTTATAATTTGCATCACTTTTGAAGGAGAGTATTTTGATTCAGCACCAAGGGAAAAATGTCTATGATCTCCATCAATATAGATAATATCAAACCCAATACAGTAACTTTCACCAATTTCAATGAATATATACTTCAAATAGTTGATGATGACATTGTCGAAATGAAATTTGTTACTCTACTTAATAAAAAAATTATACAATATCTTATATTTTATAATACAATGGTTTGTATGAAATATTTTCATTTATATAGCTCAAAGATAGCTAAAGATATAAATCAATTAATTAATAATAATCCTTGGAGTGTACCAACCCAACATGGAGAGGTAGTTTACTACTTCACTTTGTTTCAAACCATGTAATGATATTTTTTATTTTTTGTATTTCAGATCTTAGAAATTCTTTTATTGTTGTTTTTTGTTCTCTTTGCACATTAGATATCAAACGATAATCATGATGTTTCTGATCTACAAATAAGGGATCCACATATTTATCAGTCTTCGAACTGGCGTTTTTATAATGTCCGCCCATATTATTGTAAAGTAAGTTATTTTCCAGCACGAAGGTATGTGTTTCAGGTAGAGAATTGATTACTCCGTACCCTGTTCCGTCAGGATCTTTTTTACGTTTCTGGGTATTTACGATAATATTACTGCGGACAATTGTTGTGTATCCCATTCCTTTAGGTGAAAGATCTAGGGAATAATCTACACTTTTAGGATACATATGAATAATCGCAGCATGATATACACCATCAAATACATTATTCTCAATGAGGGTATCATAAAACCCACTTGTCACTATACCTCCCACCCAGTCAATACGTGGGTTCTTACCAGTGCTATAAAAAATATTATGATAAATGTGGACATTTTTAGCATCGTCCTTAAAATAAGGTTCTCCATAACCTATTAGCCAGATTCCAGGTCCATAAGTGTCATGGATAGTATTGTTATATACCTCTACATCGTTTACTTTGTTTTTTGACTTCTCTATTTGGATTCCTGAGCCACCTGCACTCCAGTTATAAAAGGAGTCAATCATATTATCATGAAATTTTACGTGGTTTGAATTCCGTATTCTAAGACCACTATTAGTCCTGCAGGTTATGCAGTTGTTCCAAGCTGAAACATTTTCACATCCAATTGCATAAAGACCATCATGCCCTAATTTATACACCTCATTATTATAAAATTTAATATTGGAGCTATTCGTTACTCTTAATCCATCTCCATGCCCATCATGCATGTACATATTATGAACCTGTATGTCTTCAGAGTAAAGGAAATGGATCATATTGTAATATCCTTCCCCATTTTTTTTGTCCTCATTATTGTCATGATTTCCGTAAATTTCAAATCCTTTTATAGTAACGCCATGGATTCCGGTACTGTTCATTTCCGTTATCATTGGTTTACCAGCTAGCCAATTAGCTTTGTTTTCAAGTTTAATCACGGCTGTAGGATCGCCTTCAAGGATTGTATTATTTCCAATAAAAATGCTATTGGAGATGACGTATGTATTAGGACCCCTCAAATGGACGGTTGTGAACTGTGGATGTTCTGCAACATATGCAAGAGCTTGATTTATTTCCATTTGGTCATCAGTCCCGTTGCAGTTGAAATCCCCACTTCCATCCCCAGCTACATAGACTGTCTTCTTTGATGGTATAATGGGGGGAGTTATATGCATTCTTGAAAGGACGGTTATACCCAGTGCAATCAAAAAAATCAGAATTCCAAAGGAAATTACTATCTTCTTTCTATTTTGCAGTATGTATTCTTGATAGTTTCCGTCCATTTTTATCACTTATGTTTAATTATAGAGAATTTCGATAACTTTCGATTTCAACAAATTGCTTATATGCACATTATGAATAATCAGCCAAAAATTGGGGTTTATTTAAATGCTCTATACGCATCAAACATATTAAAAAATTTTGAAAATAATTCATTAATAAAATCTGAAAAAGCGAACAAATCCTTTGTGTTTTGGTAAAATGATAATGAATTCTTCTGCTTGCCATTTTCAGTAACTTACCCAACAAACAATTAATAGCTGCTTTGGAACATAAGTCATCTTAAATATTCTCTAGCTTCTTTATTCAATATAGCATAAGAACTTATTCATATCGCAGTAACCGTGCCTATTTCCCTCACTAAAATGAGCGTTGTCTATCGATTTTACGAACAAATTGTAATCCAAATCTGATAATGTTTATAGCGGCATTATGATCTCAATCAAGAACAAGACCATAGAAAGGACAACTATATGTTCTTTCTGATAATTCTTTTTAACAATTTGACCGAAACCTGAGAATATTTAAGATGTATTTCTTGGATTAGCCTTCTTCCCTCCTAAATCTCAATAATTGTAGTAAGACGGTGGGATTAGCTATTATAATAATACAAAATACACACCTGAAAACATTTCCAGCCATGCATCTTAACTGATTTTGTTGCTATTTGATTCTTGAGGTTGTTGTAAGGAGGGTTCAAGATGTACAACAACATCAGAAATATCTGTATATTCTTCCCTCAGCTTTTTGCTAACCCTGTGAGAGAGAATATGGGCATCTTCAAGAGACATGCCAGATTGAACAAGCAGATGCATATCGACCTTTATATCTCCCATGCTTCCACGTGTCCGAATTTTATGACAGCCTTTTACTTTATCAATTTTCATTACTAATTCACAAATTTCCTTCTCTTCAATTCTGGACATATCTAAAAGGGATCTTGAGGTCTCTTTTATGATTCTGTATCCTGCCTTGAAAATTATAAAAGAGATAATTAAAGCAACTATAGGGTCAATTATAGAAAGACCTAACTTCATGGCAACAAGGCTTATTATCACCGAGAAAGAGATATAAATATCACTCTTCATATGCATAGAATCCGCTATAAGCACCTGGCTTCTAAGATATTTCCCCTGTCTTTGCTCATATTGCGTGGTCAAATATGTAATACCCATTGTCCCAATTACTACGAGAAAACTAATAGTTGTAACTTCGGGCTTGTTTGGGATAAGGAAACTATTGAAAGCGTTTTTGAAAATTTCAACTCCAACAAAGATCAACATTAATGCAATAAAAAAAGAAGCTATGGTCTCATATTTCTGGTGCCCATAAGGATGATCTTTATCCGGTGGGCGGGATGCAATAAAACTTCCAGCCAAGCCTATAATGTTGGAGACCCCATCGAAAAGAGAATGATAACCGTCTGCAATCATGCTTAAAGCACCTGTAAGAGTTCCATAAATAATTTTTGCAAGTGAGATTACGATATTCATAATCAGTACATAGACAAGGACCCGCTGGATTTTTCGAAACTTCTGTAACAAATCTGATACCCCTATCATGAAATTATACAGAACTTGGCTATGAAGTAGTTAAAAAAAGCTTAATGCAAAAAAACATCCGATATATATTAATTTATCTTTTCATGCAGTATTTTCAATCTCTTCATTCCGAAACCACATATAACGATCAAACGAATATCACAAAAATTATTTAAAGTAATGACGTCGATGATTATGACAAAGAAAAAATAATTTAACTTATGGTATAAACACAACCAGTTTAATGCCTACATCTGCTGAATTATGTAGCATCATTGATGCAACAACTTTACCGGATAACAGTAACTCCGATTTACTATAGTTCCTAATAACTATTTTTCTTAGTTTAGAATTTTTACACAAATGTTCACAAGAAAAAATTTTATCCATACATTTTAATTCCATTTTTTTTGTAATTGCCTATAGAAAATTCAAAAGAATTTCAATAACTGCCTATGCATTTGAATATTAGATAGCTTAAATTTCTTAACAATAACTTTTACTCATTGAAAAAAACCTTACTGATTTTGTTCTTAAAGGGGTATAAACATCTCCAGTCAGTTGGAAACGAACTTACTAAAATTGATTCTTTAATTGATTGGAAACATTTTCGTATCATTTTAGGGTCCATATCTTTTAACAAAACAATTTCAGGCTATAGGCATAAAGCTGGCGTAATCATTATGTTAAAAGTTCTTTTTTTCACAGAAATTGCATGGTACTTCAGACTTTAAACTTGATAAACAATGCATTGATTGAATTTCTTTCAGGAAATTTTTTGGTTTTTCTGAGTACATACCAAACAGTACCACAATTTGGTCATTCAAAAAGAGGATTATTGATAACTGCATAGAAAAAGAATCACGGGGACAGTTGCAAAGCTAACTTGATCGCCTTGGTTCGAAAATAAAAAAGGGAATGATTCAGGAAGCCACTTTTATTTATTCAGATCCGATATATTCAAAGCTTGTAACTTACCCTGTTTTCATGACTCACAATTCTGATCTTCTTGAACTTATCAAACATATAAAAGCTTTGCAAAAAAGGAATGCTGATATAGAATCCAATTCTACCGAGGAAAGTTATGATTTGTTTCTTAATCATGCATACTTATGGTTCACATTAAAGCAAAACCAGTAATTCCTTACGCATCAAATGCTTTAATTAATCAGGAAAGAGAGATTGAAGGAATAGATCAGTGGGTCAATAAAATGTAGAAAAAGAAGGAGATATCAATGCAAAAATAAAAGATAAACTCAGTTTCCTGTAACAGAATGGGAAACCGGTTTATTTTGGAATGTATCTGAGAAACCAAAATGTTAGAAATTAGTCGTTCAAAGAACTATACAAAAAAAGCGGAATGGGAAGGGATACATAGCCATATTAAGGATACAATAAAATTTGAAGTCAGAAGAGTAAGAAAGGTAGATCGGGAAATCAGCTCATCCCTGAACTTCATTGCATATCAACTATTGTTGCTTACAGAATTACAATAAACGTTCAAAGCAAAAATTCATTTGGAGGATATTTTTCAAAAAAACATTTGTCAAATTAGATCATGGATTTTAAGATCTAATTTGAGATCATCTCTTTCACCAATTCCAAAGCACATATATTTCAATTTGACGGGATAAATAACTGAAAACACAGAAAATAAGGAAGAAAGACATCACAGTCTCGAAATTTTAGTGCTACTATAGTCTTTGTGTGGTTAAGAGTTAGATAGGGTTTTCGGTTTTTTCCTCGATATAGAATATAACGTAAGCTAGAACCACTCAAAAGCTTGTCCTATAACAGATACGGTTAAAAAATGCATTTAATTCGTGCGATGACTACAGACAAAGTGTGTAAAAAAAAGCAAAATGTCTTATATAAGAAAAACATTATTCTATTATATAGGTAGTTGATATCATTTTGGCTGAAAATTCCAATTTAATTTTGCTTTTGGGTGTGTTAAGCACAATATTAAAACAGTTAAATTGCACTGAGGTATAACAAAATTAGAATCTACGCAGTTAAACTGAAAAAAGGAATCATTAAGCACTTAATTGTTTGAATTACAATAAAAATGGAGAGGCTGCATGTACCTTATCCATTCTTCAACTACCTAAGTCCTAAAGATATAAAAAATAAAATAAAATAAAATTCTGTGAATAACAGACACAAATAGATTAAGATAACTGCAAGTTAACATAACATTTATTCTAAATTGTATGATAGAGAGGGAAAATAAATGTATAAACAAAAATTTGCCATTATAGGAAAGGCACTAATTTTGTTGCTATTATTCTTTTTTGTAACGTCAGTGATAACTACGACTGTATATGCTACACCACCACCCCCAGATGCAGGCATATCTCCATTTATGGGTGCATACCCATCATATCCAGGCTCACCGGGATCTCCAGACTCACCAGCGTCTCCAAGCTCACCGGCATCTCCAGGCTCACCACCGTCTCCAGGCTCACCACCGTCTCCAAGCTCACCGGCATCTCCAGGCTCACCACCGTCTCCAAGCTCACCGGCATCTCCAGGCTCACCCCCAACACCCCCATATTATTATTAAACCAATAAATCTTGATTTATTTGAGTGTACTTTATAGGATAACAATTTTTTTCGATGAGCATATTGCTCTTTCCTATTAATTTATATAAAGAAACATAAAAACTATGAGTCTTTAGTTCAGGAGCTACAAGCATCAACTTCAACCATGATTCCATCCATAAAAACCTGCAGCTTCTTTACTAACATTCTCTATAGAAGAGAAGATGAAATACACATTGTGTTCGCTAAGTGAACAATCACTTAGCTATAATACTGAGTAGTAGTTCTTAATAGGATATTCCAATATACCAAAATTGCCATAATCTGATAACCAGAAAGCAGCTTTAACGCAATTGATTTTTCGGTTCAAATTTCGCAAACCATAGGTTCCTACAAACATTCTTCGTTAACTTTATATTGTCATTATTCTATAATTTTCTATTGAAAATGACCTTTCTTTTTCCAGTTTTTTCCTTTTAGCTATCCAAATCCACTTCCTTTAAACCCTTATTATCAATCAAAAACATTTAGATCTACATTTATTTTTCCAAAATGAATTAATTGATATTAAACCCAAGCAGTGAACCTGTATGAGTGAAGAAATACAAAAAGCTTTAAAAGCTTCAGGTCTTGATGTGCTTTCATGTATGCAATGTGGCACATGTACAGGAAGTTGTCCATCTGGATGGAATACCGGATTCAATACCCGAAGAATTATCAGAGACGCATGCAAAAATAGGTTAACAGTACTCTCAGATGATAATCTCTGGCTATGCACCACTTGCTATACCTGCCAGGAGCGCTGCCCACGCGGAATACCAATCACAGATACCATTCTTAATCTCCGAAGACTTGCAGTTAGAGAGGGTTTAATACTTCCTGAACACCGTAAAGTTGCGGAAATGGTGATGGAGCGCGGACATGCAGTTCCTCTAGACGAAGAAACAAAGAAAAAAAGAGAAGAATTAGGACTTGAACCCATACCTGAGACTGTGCAGAAGTGTCCAAAAGCTCTCGAAGAACTGAAAATTCTTCTCAGGAGTTGTAAATTTGACGAATTGATAGCTAAAGATAAGGGAGCAAATGTTACAAAAGAGCTATAGCTGTTTCTTAGCTGGATTACACCTAATAATAAGAATCACGATATCTCCCAGGGTCAATAATCTCGATATAGCAACATTTATGACAAAACGTTCCTATTCTTCTGACTCCCCTAACTATTAAGCCTACCAAAAATCAGTTGAAAGCTATTTATTTTTATACAACAGATACTGTTGATTACCAACTAACTGAAAAATTAAAAACACGGTCTTGAGCCGATAGTTAACGAAATAAGCCCACCGTAACTCTCAATAACACGGATTTAAATTTTTCTCCTGTAATGGCTCAAATGCCAAAAGCTCTGCTTGCATATCTAATGTCATCTATTTCCCAGAAGGTATCTTTTAAACCATTCTCCTGCTAGAAATGCAACCTCCTCTAAAGTCTCAGGTTCTTCAAAAAGATGAGTTGCACCCGGAACAATCTCGAGTTTTTTTTCTTTTACAGTTAATCTTTCGAATGCCCATTGATTCATACCTATTACTTGAAAATCATTGCCACCCACAATAAGCAGTGTTGGCGCTTTTACATAAGGAAGAGCTTTTTCAGCTAAATCAGGCCTTCCTCCTCTGGAAACAATTGCTTTTACAGCATTAGAATTCTCATTTGCAGCTATAAGCGCAGCTGCTGCCCCTGTACTGGCACCAAAGTAACCTATATTAAAATTTTCAGTGACAGGATTTATTAAAAGCCAGTTTGTAACATCAACAAGCCGATTTGCAAGCAAGTCAATATCAAACCTTAGATGAGCTGTTACCATATCAATTCGTTCTTCTTCGGCTG
>Ga0326727_10006681_pt1 | contig 31338 bp, 35 predicted proteins | sample MB2enrmetagenome_FD_207643 | JGI IMG/M metagenome (GOLD analysis project Ga0326727, IMG submission 207643) | Lab enriched peat soil microbial communities from McLean, Ithaca, NY, United States - MB29MY | ecosystem: Environmental > Terrestrial > Soil > Wetlands > Peat | place: USA: New York...
GAGGCGTATAAAGCGCCCTTCAGGGGGTTCTGATATGCCGGCTATACAAAAATCACCATTACGACCTCAAATACAGGAAAAAGCCCTTATCATGAGCGGGTACGGGATTAACTCCGAAATGGAAACACGGGAAGCATTCCTTCGGGCCGGCATGGGTGCCGACATTATCCATATCAACGATCTGATTGCAGGGCGCCATCATCTGTCTGATTACCGGCTTCTGATCTTTCCCGGCGGTTTTTCCTACGGTGATGATACCGGTGCCGGCAATGCATACGCAAACCGGGTGAGAAACAATCTCTGGGATGATCTTCTGGAATTCTTAGATGGCGACAATCTTGTCCTAGGTATATGTAATGGTTTTCAAATCCTCGCAAATCTCGGGCTTGTCCCTGCCTTTGATCGCTCGTACTCACGGGAAATCGCCCTTATGCCCAACAGAAGTGGTCGGCTCGAATGCCGGTTTGTAACGATTCGCCCTGGTGCTGATACAATTTGGACGCACGGGATTGTCAAACTCTTCTGCCCGGTATCTCACGGAGAAGGAAACCTTTACTGCTCCACGGAGACCCTCCAGAGGATCAAAAAACACCGGCAGATCGCTTTCACATACTGCCGGGATGATTTAAGCTCTGCCTGCGGCGAGTATCCCTGCAATCCGAATGGTTCTGTTGAGGATATCGCCGGCCTCACTTCCGCAGATGGCAAAGTACTGGGTATGATGCCTCATCCTGAGCGGGCTATGGAATTTACCAATCTTTATGACTGGCCGCTTCTGAAAGAGCAAATGAGGCGGAACGGAGAAAAGATTCCCGAAGAATCACTTAATATGGCAATTTTCCGGAACATCGTACAATACTTCACTTAACTGTCGGGGATATTTTCTCCTGCATGGATGTAAAAAAGGGAGAATGGCAAATTCAGGTGTTTCTGATTTGCCTTCTACTTTAAAAATTTAAACATCCCGCCCTTTTTTTCCTGTTTAGCTTTGTGTCCTGGTTTTCTGCTTTCTGCGGAATCAGGAGCCGAGCGGCGTTCAGCATCCTGCTTTAATTCGTCGGCGACAAGAGGAAGGTGGGAATATTTTCTCTGTGGCCCGGAGATCTGGGGCACTTGTTCCGGGGCTGGTCTTGGTAACCGTGCTTTCCCCTCGGCTATACGCTGGAGATCCGTTAACGGTTTTTCCTGGGGTTGTTGTGGGAGAGGTGTAGAAATGTCGTAGAGCGGGTCACCGTCGGTCCAAGGATCCCATTCTGCAGAGGGTTCTTCAGATGTTTGTGCCCGACCTTTCTTTGGCCTTACGACAACTGGCTCAGATTCTGGTACTGTTGTAGGTACGACTGGCGTGGCACGATTTTTCCCCCCCTGAGCCCCGGGTATGAAAGTGGCTCCGCAACGGGTGCAAAATTTTGAGCGGGAAGATGGTGCTTGGTTGCCACAGACGGGGCAGACTGGTTTTGCAAGTGGTCCCCCGCAAACATCGCAGAACTGAGCTTTCTTATCAGAAACAATAGCTCCACAGGTCGGGCAGACCGGCAGACCCTGTGGTGTTACCGGCTCCTGGATGAGTGGCGCACCGCACAGGTCGCAGAACCGTGAGTTGGTGTCAGAAGCAGGGGCACCGCAGTTTCCGCATTTTCTGGTCATGTACTTCTTAGTAAATACCTGCGATTCTGGCATAAAGACTGCGGTTTCGACGTTCTGAAACGAAACGTTTCAAGAATGTATACCGGAAAACCTCCTTCCTGCAAAGATATAATATTCCTATTCTGCCAGGTTTTGTGTAAACCAGCCGGTGGTTTATTTCGAATTTAACTCAGAAATTCCGGGTTTCGGAGACATTCCGCCAAAGAATAAAATCTGGTCAAAAACCAGATCCTTTTTCCTGTCCGGCCGTCTATATACGATTGTGACGCCAGCATCAGAGGAGGATTTCATCCAGCAGCACCCGGATATCCTGCAGGTGCGCGAACTGGTCGGAATTTATGAGATTACTGTAAGGGATGTCGAAGTACCTCTTAAAATTAAGATTATGCGATCAGGTTCCAGGTATTATGGCATTGCAAACCTTGCCGTGCGGGAGAAAGGTGCCAAAGATTACTACCGGGACTCCGGGATATACTCTTCTAAAGAAGCAGCAGTTCTGGGTGTAGTGGAAGGATTTTTCCAGCATTTGCAGCCGGGAGCTTCCATCCGTGAGATCAAGAATTGGGGAATCTAAAACCCAGAAAAAACCGGCCAGATTTAAAAAAAGTTTAAATGTAGGGGTTCCGGAGAGCCTTGCCAACACCAAATGTCTTACGGGCCTCAAGGGTGTTCTTGTTCTTCGTGATCTTCTCGTTTGCGAGTTTGGTCACGAGTTCAAGACCGGGCTTGACCTTTTCGATGGGCTGGGTCTCAAAGATACCCGCTGCCATTGCCTGTGCCCAGACTGCTTCACCGATCTTTGACCTTACAAAGATAGTGGACCAGCCATCGGGGCTGCCAACGGAGCCGGTTGAGATATCGCCGAGATTTGCTACGTAATCGAGGCATACGTGGCAGCCGGGCTGCTCATACTTGTGGGTCACCTTGAGCGGCAGCTGAACGACCTGTCCGCGCTTGCCGTAGACCCAGAACTTGCCCTTTCCGATCTCCATCTTCTTGACCGACTCGAGCTTCATTGCTGCGTGGTCTTCAACGAGCTGGAGGATGCTCTGGTACGGGAAGTTCTCCATGCAGAAGATACCGACTGCAAGAGCAATGCTTGCGCCAACATCACGCATACCGATCGGGTACAGCTGGGCCTTGCGGACCGCCTGCATCTGGCAGGGTGTACCTACGATACCGACTTTGTCCAGACCGAAGCTGCGGGTTGCCTCCTTGAGGAGCGCAATGTTCGGGCTGATGTTGTACTTGGTTCCGGCTGCTGCAAGCAGCTCAGCCTTGGTGGTTACGATCGCCGGGATTGGTCTCCAGGGCTCAATCATATCGAAGTTCGAGCTGTCCTGAATACACTTGGACGGGTGCTTTGCGTAGAATTCCTTGTTTGCTGCTACGATAGCGCCGTCAATAATTCCCGCGTCGAGTGCATACGCAAAGAGCGATGTGACAATGCCGCCATCTTGGGCGTGCTTGAGAATCTCCTTATCGGTGCTCCGGGCTGAGACGCATGATTTGTATTTACCGAGTTCTGCTCCCATTTCAATCACCTTCACTGGAGTGCCGCCATTATGGCCTCGTTGATCGCTTCATATTCGCTGATGACATCAGTGTTGAAGAACCCTCTCGGGCACTGCGCTGAGCAGGCACCGCACTTGATGCACAGGTCGCGCTCAAGCTGGGGCTTGCCATATTCCATGGTGATCGCATTGACCGGGCAGGCCGCGGCACAGCTGCCGCATCCCATACACAGGCCTTGGTTGATCACGCTGGTCATGATATCGCAGGCGCATGCTTCGCAACCTGCCGCGAGCTTCATGAGCGGGGTCAGGTATGCAGTTGCGAGGTCTTTTTGTTCCTTGGTTCCCTTGAGGAGCAGGTATGCCATAACCGCGACGTTCCTGATCATCTGGGGCGTGGGTGCGCATCCGGGGATGAACACGTCGACCTTGATCAGGTCGCCGATCGGCAGGTATGCTTCGTGCGCCGGCTGATTCTGCTGGCCGCCGCGGGAGAACCGGGTGATATTGCCGTAGCAGGCGCAGCCTCCAAGGGCAACGACCACTGCTGACTTCTCACGGGTTTCCTTGATCTCTTCCACTGCGAGTTTGTCGTTAATACAGACTGATCCCTCAACGAACGAGACATCGACCTTCTGGATGTGCCTGACATCTGCAAGGGTTGGCATATATTTCAGGTCGACATATCTGTCGAGGAGAGTTAATAATCCGGCATAGTTGTCTGCGAGTGCCACAGTGCAACCGGTACACCCACTCAGGTGTGTGTAACCTACTGTAATCTTATCTGCCACAGGCTTAACCTCCTTTTTAGTTTCTGCTGGTTTTGATGCAACATCAGCTGGTTTTGAGGGAGCCGCAGCTGGTTTTGGCGGTTCCGGGCTGACGTTCTTCTTGAATACACTTGATAGTAGTCCCATAATCCACTCCAATTGTTTCGAGTATTACCCGGATTGCTTTCGGAATCGCGTTTTTCACATCTTCTGAAAGCTCCATATCAACATCCGCATCTCCTTTTTTCAGGGCCTTTAACCGTTGGCACAGGATCACTGTAGTGTCAATTTGAGCACTGATGCGACAGAGCTGGTCTGTACCATCCCATGAATGAGGGTCAATGTAGGCTCCGGGCTTCAGATCTTTACCGGAGATTTTGGATATTGATCCAGGCTTTGCATTAAAATCTGAAATATCAACGACGATGAGTTTCTTAGTCACTTCAGGATTAAGGAAATTAAAAATAAAGTGCGGGGCGCCAGCGCCACCGTCCTGTATTGTTACATTGTCGGGAAGTGTGAGCTTCTCCATTTCCTCAATCACCGCAGGGCCAAACCCGTCATCGCCAAACAAGGGATTTCCGCACCCCACGATTACGATTTCCGAATGCAGCATCAGGTGACACTCACTGGATGAGCTTCTGAGCCACTAACTTGTTGTCTTCATCCAGTACGATCATGTGGGTTGCACATGACACACAGGGGTCGTACCCGCGCATGATGACTTCAGCAAGCTGCCATGGCGCGCCGGTAAGGGCGGCACTGCAGGTTGCAAAGTTCCAGGTTGTCGGGACGAGCATGCTGAAGTACTGGACCTTCCAGTCCTTAACACGTGCAATGTGGACATCGGTTCCACGGGGAGCCTCGTTGGATGCCCAGCCAAGGGAGCCGTCGCCGTCAGGGATGTAGTCTGCAATGACCTTGCCATTGGTGTCAAGTGCATCGATGCAGTCGATCATCTCGTACAGGCTGTCAGTGTACTCCATCTCACGGGCAACATTCTGGCCGACAGTGCCTTTCTCATCGTAGCCTTTGTAGACTGCGAGACGTGCACGCGGGCCGACTTCTACAGGCTGGCCGTCATACATCGGGATTCCGGTGCAGGCTTCCATCTGGGGGTTAACCTTGGTGCCGACTTTGGTGGTACCGCCAACGGGGTAACGTGGCTCTTCAAGCGAGACTTCCATCTCGCCCATGTACCAGTCCCATGGCCGGACTTCCTTGAACCGGTCGATGTCCCAAGTGGGGCATTCGTCCAGGCTTGAGCTGCCGTAGAACGCGTGGGTTGCAAGGTAGCCTTGGTTGTGGTAACCGAGAGTCTTTGGCAGGGGCACCTTCATGCCGCCAACATTGACAGACTCGCGGGCCTGGTAGTTCCGGAGGATCGCGATCATGAGATCCATCTGTGCCTTCGCAAGGGGCAGTGCCTCCTTAGCGAGGTCGTACATCTTGAGCTTTGCCTGCTCGGAGCAGTTCCGGTACATACCACCGATACGGGTGTTTCTCGGGTGGATGCAGTCGCCGCCGGCAATCTGGCCGATGGTCTGGCCGATTTCACGGAGGCGCTGGATGCGCTTTGCGACTGTGCGCACCGGCTCTTCTGCCGTGAATGGGTTGATCTGTGTCTCGGTACCTGGTAAATACAGGTCGGGCAGGATCAGGATGTCGTGCAGTGCAATGCTGTGCAGCCGGTTTGCGAGCTGAAGGATGTGACGGAGCATCTTTGCGTCCTTCGGGATCTCGCACTTGATGGATGCTTCCATCGCTTCAGTGGCCGCAAGGTTGTGGGCAATCGGACAGATACCACAGACACGGGATGCGATCTTCGGTACCTGTTCGGGGGTCTTGCCAACGGCAAGCTTCTCGACGCCCCTAACCGGAGTAATGGAACACCAGTTACCCGTCTCCACGATACCCTGATCGTTAACCTTCAAGACAAGCTTGGAGTGTCCTTCATGTCTTGTGGTTGGGGAAATCTCTACAACTTTCGACAATATTATCGCCTCATTTTATGTTGCGTTGTTCGTAATTCTGTACAAAATTACTCTATACATCTCTCATCTCTAGAGATAATTGACCGTACAAAGTACGTTCAACTCTATCTACTACGGGCCATTTTATAACGTTTATTGTTTTAATTTCCCGGTTTTGAAAAAATGAATATAGGGATAAATCGGTCATTAAAATAAAAACGGTGTCAAAATTACCGTTTTTTTCCAACCGCGCAAAAAGGATGAAAAATACAACCTTGTTCTATTTATTGTTCAATATTCTTTCCCGTCCTGAATCTTTTAGCCTGATAATTTCCTGTCGCCATTGAGCTCGTCCAGCAATTCTGCAAGCGTAGCCCTTCGTTCGGCATAGGCGTCATGCTGGTGGATGCTTTCCTCATTGGTCTGTTTGATAATGACACCAGCATCTCCTGGAAGATAGTCAAATCCGGTCAGGACTTTTTTTGCCATCTCCCGTACACAATCTTCCACAAACCGCGGATTTTTGTGCGCGGCGAGGACCACGGCACTTTCATCGCCTCGCTTAAGGAGCTCGTAGATACCGGCACTCATGGACTCTTTGAGAATCCGGATAATCTTTTCGAGATCAACATGCTGATCGTCATCTGTCTCGATACAGAGGAATCCCCGGCCCCGCTGGTTATGGGTGGCCATTGGCACTTCGGCAAAAAACGCGTCGATGGTTTTCTGTTCGATACCCAGATTTTCAAGGACGTGGTTTGCCCGCTCTTTCATGATGTTCTGTGCACAAGGACATGCGGTCATACCAGTAACTTCAGCGCCAATACTTTTGCGCACTATCGGGTCCCGGAATGTCCTTTTTGCAACTGCCCGTGCATGAACCTTGACCACTTCATGGCAGGTTGTATGGCTCACCGGCGTTTCGCGCTTCACCATGAACTCACTGCGCATGAGGACCTCGGTGCGATCAGCATACTCATGACGATCGAGCAGCTTTCGCGCTACTGCGCTGCAAAGATTCTCGATTTCATTGACCTTGCCATCTATCGCCTGCTGAAGCACCTCGTCGATAACCTCAAAGTTCCTCGAAAGGTTGGCACCTTTCAGGCTGCCAGGAAGATCCACGTATACGTCGAAATTCGAGATAAAAACGACCGGTCTTTTGTCCGGACGGGTGACTTCCACAAGTTTTTTTACGTTTTTTACCCCGACCCTTGTCAGATTTATCCTGACATCAGGCGATGTTGCCTGAACGTCAGGGAGTTTACCACTGAATGGCTGGTCCTGGGTGTTGTCTACTGCTATGTGATTAATAAGTCATCGCATCCCTGCTCATTGTGCAAGTGTGCTCTTTTAGTTTTTCCATATAATATTTATGTGCTTTGTTGCTGATATCAAAGGGATAATCCTATGATGAAAAAATACTATGAATCCGATGCCGATCTGTCGGTGCTGAAGGGCAAAAAGATCGCCGTAATCGGGTATGGTTCCCAGGGACGCGGGCAGTCGCTGAACTTACGCGACAGTGGTCTTGACGTGATCATAGGCCTGCGAAAAGGAAAGAGCTGGGATGCAGCAATAAAGGACGGCATGAACGTTCTTTCCGTCGCTGAAGCGGCAAAGAAGGCAGATATTATCCAGATCCTCCTGCCGGACGAGCTGCAGGCAGCGGTTTTCAGAAGCGAGATTATGCCTCACCTTACCGAGAATAAGACGCTGATGTTCTCACATGGGTTTAACATTCATTTCGGCCAGATCCAACCTCCGGCAAACGTCGATGTGATCATGGTCGCGCCCAAAGGTCCCGGCTTCATGGTTAGACGGCAATATGAGGAAGGAAAAGGGGTTCCGGCACTCATTGCCATCCACCAAGATTACACAGGAAAAGGGCACAAGACGGCACTTGCATATGCAAAAGGTATCGGAGCGACGCGTGCAGTCGTCCTTGAAACGACCTTCCGCGAGGAGACGGAAACAGATCTTTTCGGGGAACAGGCGGTTCTCTGCGGTGGGACCGCTTCGCTTATCAAGGCAGGGTTTGAGACGCTCGTTGATGCCGGGTATGCACCTGAGATGGCATATCTTGAGGTCTGCCATGAGCTCAAACTGATTGTCGATCTCATCTACGAAGGCGGGCTCACGAACATGCGCCAGTACGTGAGTAATACAGCACAGTACGGGGACATGACCCGGGGTCCCCGTGTTATCGGTCCGGAGGCATATGAAGCGATGGATGAGATCCTCGCTGAGATACAGAACGGTGAGTTTGCAAAGGAATGGATGCTTGAAAATATGGTTAACCGACCGGTCTTTAATGCACTAACAAAGGCCGACGAGGATCACCTTCTTGAAGAGACCGGCAAGGAAGTTCGGGCTATGATGCCTCAGTTTAAAAAATAATCCTTGCTTGTTTTTATATATCCTTTTTAAAATCCGTTGTCCCGAAGCCGTTTACGGGAAAATCGCAGGTGAAACCTTTTTCGGGATGCGGTACGTTCTACATTATATGAAAATCTGCATTATCTATCACTCCGAAACTGGCAATACTCGACATGTCGCGCAACACATCGCTTCTGTCACCACCGATAGCCGTCTTGTTGAAGTAACTGACCGGAAACGGCATTTTGCATTGACGCGTTTTCTTATGCAGTGTAATGCTGCGCGGGGTGAGAGAAAAACGGAAATTGAGCCTTCCCATCTTGATGTTCGGGAGTACGATCTTCTGGTGTTCGGATCTCCGGTCTGGGCATTCAAACCGACCCCGGCAATCCATACGATGATCGATGCGATTGACAATTGCGGGAAGAAACGAGCGGTGGCTTTTGTCACCTGCGGTGGGCGTGCAGGCCAGAGCGAGGAAGTGTTCAGAAAATGGATCGAGAGCCGGGGCATGATCTTTGCAGGATTTATTGCCGTAAACCAGAAAGATATCGAAGATGATGCGGCGAATGCGGATTTAGTTACGTTCGTGAAGGCGGCAGCGCCAAAACTGATGTAACCTGCAAACAGGATTCAAGCTTAGGTGCTGGGAAAGACTTTTGCACCTCCGCATCCTTTATATTATACTGGTATGACGGACTCCTATGATGATCTTTTAAAAAAGGCCTATTCCCATATATCCGAAAAAAGTGCATCTTCAGAACGTTTTGTAGTCCCTGAGGCCAAGGCGTATGTCGAGGGTAAGACGACAATCCTTGAAAACTTTACCGAGATAGCCGATAAAGTCCGTCGTGACAAGGATCATATGATGAAGTATATCCTGGGCGAATTGGGTACCTCGGGAAAGATAGATGGTACCCGGGCAATTTTTAACGGTAAGTTTGAAATTTCGCTTTTCAGGATGATCATCAAGAACTATGTAGACGACTATGTGATCTGTTCTGAGTGCGGGAAACCTGACACACGACTGGTTAAGGATGATCGGATACTCCTTCTTCGCTGCGATGCGTGCGGAGGTCACCGTCCGGTCAGGAAGCGTAAGGTAAGGACTGAACCGGTGTCAGAGAATCTGGAAGAAGGTCAGGTTGTGGATGTCGAGATCCAGTCGCTCTCAAAGCGCGGTGATGGTGTAGTAAAGATGGGTCGCTACATTATGTATGTTGCAAATGCCAAGCCCGGCCAGAGTGTGAAGATCAAGATCTCCCGCATATCGGGTTCCATAGTCTTTACTGAAAGGGCAGAATAATTCCGGTCCCGTTTTTCCAAAACCGGATCATCCCCGACATATTTCTCTTTTCTGGATATCGTTTTTAATCCGTGATATAAAAACACTAAAAAAAGGTTGAGGGAATTTTTAAAAAAATATAAAATGGCTTTATATACCAATTTATTTATGTTTTGAAATGCCTTTGACAAGCTCGCTGCAATTACCTGAAAGTCTTTTGCAAGCCTTTTTTATGACGGTCATGGGGTTTTTCTTACCGTTCTTTGTGGTTACCAACAGTTCTGGATCTGAGAACTGAAACTCGATGACGTATTTTGCGACGTCTACATCCGGATCCGTCAGGATCTCCTCTACAAGGGCGTTCATGAACGTATGACCCTCCCCTTGGATAACGAGTCTTGCCTTATCTTTTTCGAGTTCAAGTACTTTTACAATCATGCACCTATGTTTGGGAACCTGTGAACTATTAAAGTATGGGTGATGGGGGTATGGGTAATTAAAAAAAAAGCTGTCGTCACACCGGGTGAACGTCAGTCTCTTCAGTGAAACTCAAAGACCTCGCCGTCATAAGAGAGATGTGGGTACTCCCACGGCATTACGTGACTGATATGGACACACCGGAATGTTTTAGCATGCAGACTTTCGGCTAGAGTACAGGCATCGAGATAGTTCATATGCTTCACAATAGTCATGTTCGAGGGAACCAGGGAGTCGATAAGAAGGAGATCGAGATTTTCAAGGAGCTTGAGGCTTTTTTCAGGAATATCCCGGTTTGTATCTGAAGTATATCCTACTCGCATACCATTGTTCTCAAAAACAAATCCGCAGGTATATGCCGGGGGATGTTTCACAAGAAACGCCGTTACCGTTATACCGAAAAGATCAAACGGTATATACGGCTCAACAGGATTTTGTTTAAAGTCTAGGAACCTGAATGTTTCTCCACAGTATCGGAGCACCGGTTCAGCGGCGAAAACCCGTGGATACTTCTGGACCCGGTAGAATTCGCCAAAACCCATGAAATGATCGTAATGACCATGGGTCCAGATCACAGCGTCGATATGGGGTGAACCGCACCTGAGCAGTTGCTGACGGAGGTCGGGCGAAGTATCAACAAGGATATGATGGCCGGCGTACTCAATGAGAATGGATGTCCGCAACCGGCCGGTACCTGTTTCATGGGCGCGCCTACACTGGGGGCAATCACATCCTATTTTCGGAGTTCCTATTGCATCCCCAGTACCGAGAAGTATAAATTTCATCCTAGATCCAGCTCAGGTTCCGGATTGCATCACGGTTCCTGACCATACGTATCCCTGTTTCGAGATCTTTACTTTGTATGGTTTCGCGCTTGTCAATGAGCGCCGAGAGGAGCGCTTCTTTTACCATCATCCGTAAATCCGATCCTGAAAATCCTTCTGTGAGGGCCGCCATTTCCTGATAATCGCAGGTGCAGGCCATAGTGGAAGTGACGCTTTTAATGATCTCCTTGCGCATTTCTTCATTTGGCAAGGAAAATTCAACGACCTCATCGAACCGCCGCCATGCAGCTTCATCGAGCAACTGCGGGTGGTTCGTTGCCCCGATTAAAAGGACTCCGTTTTTAACAAGGCTGATACGGTCGATATTTTTCAGGAGTGCGTTAACCGCTCTTTTCATCGCACCGTGGTCATCCCCAACCCGGCTCTTTGCAACAAAATCGAATTCATCTATAAAGAGAATTGAAGGGGAAAGTCTCTTTGCAAGTTCGAATATTTTATCGATATTTTTAGACGTCTCTCCCAGATACTGTGAGGTGATCATTGATAACCTGACCTCGAGCACCGGCATATGCATGGAATGAGACATCGCAAGCGCCAGTGATGTTTTCCCGGTACCTGGTGGTCCGACGAAAAGGAGTTTCCCCACCTCGTAAATGCGGTGCCGGTTCAGGAAATCCCGGTGATGCAGTGCATGGTGTATTTTATTGATTATTGCAAGCTGTTCCGGTGAACAGATGAGATCTTCCATACGCTGTTCAACCTCTTCAGGTGCGCTCAAAATTACAAGATCCAGTCCCCCCCGAAACTTCTCATCTTCGCCAATGAGTTTCGTAACCTTGTTATCGAGACTGGCCCGGGTATCCTCGTAGGGGGGGTTTGCCTTGCGCACGTCCTGATAGGAAACCCCTTTATTGTCTGCTGATTCGTAGAAAAAAGCCAAGGCAGGGTTCTGCTGGATGAGCGGTGCTCCTCCCTGTGAAAGGAACCAGTCTGCAGCCGGTTTAAGGGTAGTAATCTTCAGGCGCTGTCCAAAATCTTCATAAGACACAAACGGGTTCTTGGCGATCTTCTCATGAGCATCAGCAATATTAAGAGTGCGCCTGATCATCCCGTCACTGACAAATACCGGGCGCTTGATGCACTTGGTATCCCCGGAGCAGAAAATCTCCCGGCACACCGGTGTCAGATCGTTGAGATCGAGGGTAGAATTCTGGTTGAAAATTTCTGCTGTGAGCAGTATTTCCATAATTCGCAGGCTTTCCAAATCACCGGACATAGCTGTAACCTTTATTATATAACGCCTGAATCCTTATACCTATCCCATCACCGTGTCGTAACGATACACCCATCGGCAGTTACGATCAGGGTATGCTCATGCTGTGAAACGAGCGAACCCGGAATGTCAGAAAGGACGGGGTACCCGTGGAGGATCCCGGATCGCACGAGGCCGGGGAGCGTCAGGTCCATCTTTTTGTCGTCAAGCCAACGCCTGGAGAAGGGAAGCCCGTGGCGTTCCCTCACCTTTTCCATGGACGCGCGGGCAGAGGGAATCCGGACCGGTTTTTCTGCGATCTGGGAGTAGATCTCAATCCGGGTTTTTTCCCCGACCCGGCCGCTCCCGGTTGTGGCGAATGGTTCTATCGCAAAGGCCATTCCCTCTTCGAGCACAGAACCGCCGTTGATGGCAATGTTAGGAATGGTCGGGTCCCGGTGCTGTACGTACCTGTCAAGGCCGTGTCCGGTGAGGTTGGAGATGGGCCGGTATCCCCGACTTGTAATCTCTCTTTCTACGACTGCCCCGATCTCTCCTGCGGTCACTCCCGGCCTGACCAAGCGGATTGCCGCCTCAAGTGCTTCATGGGACGCATCAAGGAGGAGCGCGTTGTTCCCAAGGTCGACTGTTGTGGCGGTGTCTGCGATATAGCCATCGATCTGCACCCCTAGATCGAGTTTGATTACGTTCCCTTTGGCAAAGACGCGTTCGTCCCCCGGTGATGCCGTGTCGTGTGCTGCATCCTCGTTTAAGGAGACATTGAGAGGGAAGGCAAGATCGGCACCATTCTCCCGGACCCGGTTCTCCACGGAATCGACTAGTTCCAGGAAGGACCGACCCGCCCGGATCTCCTGTGCACTTTCCCGGAGTATCGCAGAGGCGAGCTTCCCTGCGGAAATATACTTATCCAGTACGTCATCTTTCATCTTTTTCATACGATCAATGTCTCCTCAAATTTTGTAAAATTAGCAAAGTTCCGTGCCCGAACCACGCCTATATCCTCAAGACGTACCCCCCCGATCCCGGGATAATAAAGACCGGGTTCAACGGTGACGACGGAACCTGCCTCGAGTTCAGCCCCTGATGGACCTAATGTGGGTAGCTCATGTACCTGAAGGCCAACACCATGACCGAGATTATGGATAAAACCCCGGGTATCGCTTTCATATCCCCGGCTTTTGAAATACTCGACGACAGCGTTATGTGATTCCGCACCGGACACCCCGGCTTTTATGTGTAAGATGCCGATCTGCTGTGCTTCCCGGACTGCTTCGAACATCCCTATAATCTGCTGGCTTGGCTTTCCTTTCGAGATTGTTCGTGTCATGTCCGCAAAATATCCTGTCAATTCATCCCGGGGGAACATGTCGATTACAATTGGCATATGGGGTTTCAACGGTCCACTTCCGATAATGTGCGGAAACGCCGTATCTTCGCCACACGAAATAATGGTCTCCACCGCCCGGCAACCCTCGTCCATAAGTTGTGTATGGATCACATTCCGCATGAGTTCTGATGTGAGCGGGGCATCATTATGGTACAGTACGCCTTTTTTGACAGTTGCATGCCTGACAAGTGAAATACCAAGATCCATCGCGCGTTCGGTTTTTTTCTGGACCGCTTTTATAAGCTGTATTTCATCAGGTGTCTTTTTTATCCGCATTTTCCCGACCGTCCCCTCATCCACGCTCACTTTGCCCTGTTCTTCGAGCGCCCTCATGAGTATTGCAGGGAACGCAGGTGATACAAGCAGGTTTTTTCCTGCCTGTTCAACTATCATCTGCGCAATCGCTTTCCACGGATTCTTCTCTTTCTTTGTGATGTCAGGGAGGCGCGCCTGAGTCCGCGTCATCACGGCAGTGGTTGATTCGCGGGAAGCCCGCTCGGCTTCCATCTGGGGAACGATAATGGTTCCTGGCTGCCTTTGTCTCTTAAAAAAGACAAAGGAGTCATGCATCACGAACCTTGTCAGGTACCGCATATCAGCATCTTCGCCTGTAGCATAATGCACAAATGCATCGGCCCCAAATTTCTTCATGGCTGCGTCCAGTGGATCCATTGCCATACAATTACGCACTGAAACGTCAAGTACTTTTATTTCCGCGTCAACGTACGAATGATGGATGAAACTGCAAAAGAACAGTTCAAGTGGAAATTCTACCGGCTGGCCGTAGAGCTCAATGCAATTATCCTGCTCGTGGCACTAGCGGTAGTTTCCTCTTTCCTTGTCCCGATGACGTACCGGCTTCCTGCCGTAATCGTCATGCTTGCCATTGCGCTTGTCCTTTCCTGGAATTTTATCATTAATTACCGTTTGACTAAGGCATGGCTTGATGAGCATTAAGATTCAGGTATATACATGAGGGAGCGGGATAGTTCCGCGGCGATAGCATGCTCAAGAGGATGAAGGAGGAGATTGAGCTCCTCAGCCGGCATATCGAAGTGGCCCGGGCTGTGGCAGAGCACCAGCCGATTGGTATCATGAAACTGTCTGAGATACTCGGCCTCCCTACTCACCGGGTACGGTATTCCCTTCACGTGCTCGAACAGCTTGGCTACATCCGCGCATCCTCGGAAGGAGCAGTTGCAACCAGTCAGACCCGGGAGCTCTTTGCTCATTTAAACGAGGATCTTGATGATATCGTCTGTCTCGTAAACGCGATGAAAAGACCTGACCGGTAATTCCGGCACAGATTCTGCGTTGCATCGTTCATGGTTTGTGATTCAGACAGAACCGGGATGTTCCGATCCCCCCTTCGTTACCTTTAAAAAGCCTCACAAAGAATCTATTAAGACGCAGGAAACTGTTGCCGCCATAACTCAGTTGGTAGAGTGGCTGGCTGTTAACCAGCATGTCACAGGTTCGAGTCCTGTTGGCGGCGCTTATGGGCCTGTAGCTCAGTCCGGTTAGAGCGCCCGGCTCATAACCGGGCGGTCATGCGTTCGAATCGCATCAGGCCCATTAAATTTTCGCTCTAACCTATTTTCGAAGATTTTCAACCGTCGGCAATTTTTCTCCGATACATGTGGGTGTCTCTTTTGAGTTAATTTGGCAAAGTTTCTATGGCAGGAGAAACCAGCAACCTCTATGGAGTGTCCCGCATGCGGCAGCGACTGCGTTCAATCTGCACCGGAGATCCTCCGGGACCTTCCCGTGAAGTTTCTTCCCTGTAAGAAATGCAGTATGCGGATACTTGATAAACGCAAACCGCTTCCTTTGCCAGAGTACGGCGAACCGTGTTCCTGCGGAAAACGGTTTATCGACGAAGTTTTTGCACATATGTACGTAATCATGCAGGAAGAAGGCGATCTCACCTCCCATGATCCCCTTATTGCTGTTGGATCACCACTCATCCATCCCGGGATGGTTATGGACAGGCCACCGTTTCTCCCGGCAAAATCCCTGATCCTGTTATCCGGAAAGGTTCATGAGAAAGCTGCCCGCCGGATCGTTTGTGAGGTTCCTGAAATACGGGGTGTCGTCAAAACCGCAGCTTATATCCCCGGTCTTGTCTCATTTGACCCCAACCAAACTCCTCAAGTATATTCACTGCTTGCCGGTTGCGATGTCAGGGCCGACATTTACCCGCTTGCCACCGGTCCTCTTGTCATTTACAAGCAGCAGTCTCGTATCCATGTAGAATTCCCTCGTGCAGGTTATCCCAAATTGCGTTCAGTAGCCACACACCTGGGAACCCCCCCAGTACCTTTCTTTGTCGACGCCTGTTCGGGCTCAGGAACGCTTGGTCTTGCGGCTGCGTGTCTTGGAGTCAGACATGTAATCCTGAACGATGCCTGGTACGCATCTGCGTTCTGGTCGGCATTTAACCTTGAAGTCAACCATGTGTACCTAGATATTGACAAAGTCAATATCCTCAGATCTCTCCAGGATATGGTCCTTAAACCGGTAATACGGGACCCGGTAAAAATTGCAGAAACCTCTGGGAGACAAGTGATTGAAGTCTACCAAGGTGATCTAAGGTGCTTGGATCGCGTAATACCCCGGGATGCGCACCCGGTAGCCGCAATCGATATCTTCGATAAGAGTAACAAAACAGAAGGTTCCAACCTGCTTAACGAGTGGCTCATGCGCATGGGCGGGGAAGCCTTTATTCCTTAAATATGTGCAGGATGTGGCCTTCCGAGCAGAGACGGAGAGGAGCAGTCCAAATATAACAAGGATTTATTGACCGGCAGATCATGATATATGGGGACTAGCCCGGGTGGCTCGGCGTCACTTGTAACCCGAAACCGTCGGCACGCGGGGGGCGAAGTTTGAAGAAGGCTGCAACGATCTGCTGGAGCCTGTGTATTCTGACGTTGAAACCTCGTCCCATGAGGTCGATGGCCAGGTATCAAAATTCCGGAGGGAATGGCGACCTGTCGCTGCGGGAACCGGTTCAGGCCCGGAAGGGAGCAGACTTACCGCAGACATACGGCGCCCATGGGGTAACGGGGCGGAGGATGAGTACTTTGGTGAAAGGAGTAACGTACAGTCGACCGATAACATGTCCCCGTTTCTTGTGATACTATGTCTAAAGTCACCATTATCGGTGCAACCGGCAATGTCGGTATGTTTGCTGCCTATGCAATTTCTGTCGATCCTCACATCCATGAGATTCAGCTATATGGTCGTGAAGGGCGAGAAGCGTTTTTAAAGGGGATCACGCAGGACTTTGCCGATTCCTTTGCAGCCCGGGGAACAAATATCAAGATCACTTGGACTACTAACCTCAAGGATGTTGCCGGATCGGATATTGTAGTCATTACAGCAGGTACCCCCCGCGGACCAGGTCAGGATCGTCTCGATCTGGCGCTTGGGAACGCTCGGATAATTGCGCCGATGGCTCGTACGATTGGTGCCGTTGTGCCTGATACTAAAATCATCATGGTGACCAATCCCGTTGATGTAATGACCTGTGTTGCTCTCAAATATTCAGGACTTAAACCAAACCAGGTTTTTGGCCTTGGAACGCACCTTGACTCGATGCGGTTAAAATCGTTGATTGCGACCTATTTCAAAGTGCACGTCAGCGAGGTACACACCCGTATTATAGGTGAACATGGGGAATCCATGGTGCCGCTCTGGTCGGCAACAACTATTGGCGGGATCAAGATATCCAACCTGCCGGCATTTGCCCATCTTCCTGTCGAGGATTTTATCAAGTCCGTAAAATCAAGCGGCGAGCAAATCATCAAAAATAAAGGATCTACCGTTTACGGTCCCGGCGAAGCGGTTGCAACGCTGGTGAAAACGGTCCTCGGCGATGATAACCGCATCCTGACCGTTTCTTCGTACGTGAAAAGTGAAGTTCACGGGATCGGCGGGGTATGTATTGGTGTACCGGCCCGGATTAACCGGAACGGGGCATTCCCGGTAACCATCAGGATAGATGAATCTGAAGTTATAGCCTACCGGGAGTCCGTTGAGAAGATACGCGCAACCATCCACCAGATTGTCGGACAACTAGAAAACGACAAAGATCTTGTGGCAGTTCCTAAAAAGCCAAAGAAACTCAACGGGTAGTATCCTTTCCGAAAATAGCGGGGGATGAAAAAAGCCGGGATAAGGATTGGAAAATCCCTGTTCTACATTAACGTAACTTCAACAATCTCTGCTCGCTCAACACCGGGAATAGCATTCAGTTTCCCCTCAATAGCATCCGTCTCGCCGCCAGCATCATTGATAACAGCAACAAGCTTAAGTGCCTTAAGGCCAAAGCCGATGGGCTCTTCCTGAATATCCTGGATTCCGGGCAGTTTTTCTTTAAGCATGATTTTAAGTTTTACAAGGTCGACTTCCGGTGAATCCGGCATAACCCTGACAATTACGGCAACACTACCCATGTATTACGGTCCCCCAAATCCACATTTAGGGCAGCTGTAAGGAATACTCTGTTCCCTGCACCGGTAGCACCGGGTGATCTCGACACCACACATGGGACACGCAAAGACGGTTGAGCCCTCTTCTGCAAGCGGAGCGCTGCAGGAAGTACATTTTTTATCTGACATTGTCTCGCTCCTTTAAGGATTCCTATAGTATCTCTTTTAGTACCTTTAAAAGGTTGTACCAATGACGGTGCCGCGAACACTCTTTCCTTCAAGCCAGCGGCTGATCAAATCTGGGTCCGATCCATTGAGGATAATGGCCCGTATCCTGTGTCTGAGAACGTAGGGAATAAAGCATGGATCAAGGACATCCGTTGCTACGGTTTTTTCTATGCTGGTCATAAGTTTCCCCTCTCTGGTGATACCATCCACGGATTTGAGCACCAGCAGATTGCCCCCCAGTTTGCCGGCGACCCATGCTGCGATGGTATCGGATGTGACATCCCATGAATGAGGCAGGGGATCGTACCGGCGCAAGGCACAATACGGAAGGAGGATGCGCGGCTGCTTCGGGCGTTCGAGTCTCGAGGTAGTTTTCATGCCCAGACTAGCAAGTGTCCATCCGTACTGGTCCATGGCAGCACATGCCATCCAATGAGCAACGTCCGCGGGTATTGAGAAATCCAATTGACGTACAACATCGGCAAACGCTCCTCCCCCGGGGACGATCAAGAGGGGGCGATTAGCTGATTGCAGTACCGGTATGATCTCAGGAGCATGGGATGTAAGACTTCCTCCCAATTTCACGACCGTAAATGGCTTTTTACCTTTATCCTGAACCATCTCCGGCTGTCTTTTCATTTCCTAACCTTCTCTCTTCTTTGGTAAAAGAAAGATGCTATTGGCCGTTTTCGTTTCATTGCATCTGAATGGTATTCTTCATTTTATCAGATTTTTTTTAATTACAACGCAGAACCTTTCCATAAACCGGTTTTTCGGGAGCATCTCCGATACGATAACGTGCAGATCAAAGGGAATCGCCCGGGTTCGCGGGTAACAGATATAAAAACAGAATCCGGCAAATCGGAACCTGCGATTGACAGGAATAGGTAAATTTTCAGAGTTTTTTAAGTGCGCATTGGCACACATCGCAGAGATTGATGTCGCTTTCTCCGGTAACTACGGCAAACGCCCAGCGGTCAATCATTGCATCGAGTTCAGAGGACAGCTCAATTGCTCCGTATCCTCTTTTCCTGCTCAGGTACTGGGACACCGCCGCGCGGGTTACCCCTAGTCTTTTTGCTGCATCGCTCTGGCTGAGGCCCTGATTATTTACAAGCCTTGATACCATCTCAGCTCTCATGGGAGGCAGGAGATTTCGAACCATGCTGTCGCAGTGCATGAGCGTGCAGGTGTGTTTTGTCATACGAGTGCAGGTTGGGATTCGGACGCAATGACTGGCCTGTTCTGGTAGATGATCTGTCGCGCATCACGGAAGTTGAACTTCTCGATGATAAGGTGGCGTTCTTTGAGTTTTTTCAATGCATACCGTACTGTCCGCGGTGCAAGCCGGCTTTTTTTGACCAGATCCTTGTGGGTCATGGCACCACCGCTGCCGAGTATCTCCAATACTGTCCTTGAGGATGGTGGTAAAGTTTGCTGATACATGATCTAAATGTTAACAGTGTTAACATATCAACTTGTTGGTGATTTGTTGGTTTTCAAGTCCCGGCATTTCGTTTTAAGAGTCAGATTTGATCCTGTGGTCATTACGTACGATTTTGGGATGGTTGGACCAACTGGAAGAAAAGAGATTCCTGTCCAGTATATGACGCTTGGAAAATCCCGACGCTGTATTCGGAATTAGATGCTGATGCCTGAACACTCTAAAAAAGACTATTTTAAAAGCTCGAGTGTTACTGAAAAATTCGTGACCGTGTGAGTGAGTGCGCCGAGGCTGATGATATCAGCACCTGTCCGTGCATATTCACTGATAGTACCCTCCGTAATCCCTCCTGAGAGTTCGATGGTGACCCGGTCCCGGAGTCCGGCTTTTTCTAGATGCATGATGGTGTCCCGGATACGATCGGGCGTCATATTATCGAATAACACTATGTCGGCGCCTGCTCGGGCAGCCGCAAGGGCGTCTTTGACGGTCTCTACCTCGATCTCGATTTTTTGGCAGGCACTTCTCGCCTTCGCCTTTTTGATCGCCTCGCCAAGTGGAACCAGTACGAGATGGTTGTCCTTGATAAGTATTCCGTCGCTCAGACTAGAACGATGGGGATCGCCACCACCAAGAGCGACTGCCTTTTTATCCAGTACCCTTAGTCCCGGACAGGTTTTACGCGTTGCTGCGACCCTGCACTTTGGATTCTCTCTCTTCACTAGATTCATCATTCTTTTTGTCTGGGTTGCAATCCCGCTCATCCTGCCAATAATATTGAGCGCGGTGCGTTCTACGAGGAGGATCTTTTTTGCCGGTCCTGAAAGCAAGAGAAGGAGGTCTCCTTCTTTTACTACCTCTCCGTCAACGGCTTCCTGCTTTACCTCCACGCCAAAGTGCGAAAAGAGGGCTTCCGCCTCAATAAGACCGGCAACAATGCCGTCCTGTTCAGCCCTGATGAGTGCCCGGCATGACACTACTGGGACGATGGATTCTGAGGTGATGTCCCCAAACGGGGCATCTTCCTCTATGAATTTCAACAGGTATTCCAGCGGGACCATAGCATCTCTCATGTTCCGATGACTAGGGGGCTGTCAATATTTTTTATGAGCGACAAGATGGATAATGCTGCAAGGTAACTTGTGGCCGGGTTATCGGGACTGGGAACATTGGTTACCCGTATATAGGATTCGCCAAAACTCCCTTCAATAAAGATTTCATGAGTGTTTTTATCTGCCGCAGGATCCACCCAGAGTTCCACATCAGCGTCCTGACCTGCAGCAAGCCCCATCGCAACCGAGACATTCACGTTTTTTGGGTATGATTTAATGCACTCATTTGCTTTACCAGAGAATATCTGCTGTCGTTTGGCTACTGAAAGGCCCAGGGACTGTGGATTTTTGGTGGTTTTGAGAAGCAGTTTTGTCAGCGGCGATATCTGGCCGATCTTCAGGTTATCAAGCCCGAATATTGCCCCGCTCGGGATATAGATCTTGGTTCCTGTTTTTCGCGCAGTAGATATGAGATCCTCCTTGAACGTCGAATCGTTGAGCGCTCCTACACTCATAATGACGAGATTTTTCTTGTGCAGGAGAACCGCCTTGGCATGCGCCCGCACTGCTCCTACAGATGCTGCTTCAACAACAATGTCGGTGTCAGCATTAAGGAACGCTCCGAAATCCCGGAATGCTTCTCCCTTGCATATACCGGCGATTTCCCCGGCCCGTTCGGGAATAGTATCATAAACCGCCGGGATTGTAAACTCCTCTGCGTGCCGGGCAATGATATGCCCGATATTACCGCAGCCCAGCAGTCCTATGCGAATCATGGTAAAGAGGTATGGGTGTCATGGATTAATGGTTATCCTCAGGGAAGCCTGCCACAGGAAAGATGGCTATATCCAAAAAAACGACTAATTACTGCTTCTAACCTAAAAGATTTGGAGAGGTACATGGAAGAGGGCCTATCTATAGATCCCACCAGCGAAACGACTGATCCTTTTGCTGCGCTCGCAGGAAAAAAGGTTTACATCGAAACCTATGGGTGCCGTTATAATTTCGGGGATACAGCAAACCTCGTAGAGGTGCTCAGAAAACATGGTGGTTCCTGCGTTGCATCGCCGGAAGAGGCGGATGCGATTGTTATCAATACATGTACTGTAGTTGGTCCCACTGAGCGCCGGATGCTCCGTCGGCTTTCTACATTTCGGGAAAAATCACTTTTTGTCACCGGCTGCATGCCTCTTGTTCAGCGCGAGTCCATTCTTGCAGTCTGTTCACCAGTAATCATTACTCCGGACCAGATACACGAGGCTTACCGCTCCATTCAGACGGTTGCCCCATCGGGTGTAGGAATTGTCCAAATCGCCAAGGGCTGCCTTGGTCGATGCACGTACTGCATCACGCGCCTGGCACGGGGGCGGCTTGAAAGTTTTCCTCAGGAGGAAATCCATGAAAAAGTCAGGGCCTTTGTTGAAGCGGGCACATTCGAAATCCAGCTGACTGCACAAGATGTCAGTGCATGGGGGATGGATAAAGGAAATACATTGCCTGAACTACTCACAAGCCTCTGTACCCTGACCGGAAACTACCGTATCCGTGTCGGAATGATGAACCCGGCAACAGTGATTGGCATTCTCAACGAACTCATGGATGTGTTTGAGAGTGAACGACTTTTCAGGTTTCTGCACATTCCGGTGCAATCGGGTTCAGACCGGATACTCAAACGGATGGGACGGGATTATACGGTTCAGGATTTTGAAGATATCATTTCTGCATTTCGCAGGAGGTATCCGGATATAAATATCTCAACAGACGTAATTGTTGGATTTCCCGGTGAAACCGGCGAGGACTTTTCCTGCTCCCTTGATCTTATCGGGAGAATAAAACCCTCTAAAGTCAATATCACGAGATATTCAGCGAGGCCGTTTACCGGGCCTTTTTCCGAAAAAGATTTCCCGGATTCGTTAAAAAAAGACCGGTCCCGGATTCTTAACGCTTATGCTGAAAAGCAATATACTGCGGTGAACCATCAGCTTCTCGGTACTATCGTTTCCTGTGTGGTCACCGAGAAATTAATACCGGGATCCGTTATGGCCAGGACCGCATCCTACCTGGGTGTCGTCATCGGAGAAGACCTTCCCATCGGGACCTTAGCAGAAGTATCCCTTAAAAAAGATCGTAAATATTTTTTTATGGGGGATTGCATCTCCAAAACCATGCCTTGAGTACGATGTCTTATAGAGACAAGTGATTTTATAGCCTGAACATAAACTATACTTGTTTTACGTCGGATGAGGAAAATGGTGAATTGGTATGGATGAAATAGAAGCCGGGTTTAAGAAGATCACAGAAAAGATTGAGGAAATGAAAACGACGGATGCCCGGTTGTCAGAAGAGATACGATCTCATGATGGTGACCTTTTGGGTCGCATGGCAACTATGGCAAAGCCGGTAGTAAAATCCGTCGGTCTTAACCTTCTTAAGATTGGAAAGCAGGATACCAAAAACGAGCTGTATGATGCCAATTATTATACGGAAAAGATGATCATCCTCGGGAAAATCGAACCGGCTCCCTTCCGTCCTGATAACCCGGCAAAGAAAATCACCGACCAGTTCTGTGTCCTGACGGAAAAAGGCAAACTCTTTGAACTGATGTACAGTTCCGATGGGTTCATAACAGATTCATATCTTAATCCCATCGACCCGAAAACGGCAATAGAAGGGTACGGGTACGATGTCATGTTTATGTTGTACCAAGGCATGCATGATTACATGAAATCGGAAGAAGACCTCATTTCAGCCCTTGAAAAAGTGATAGGTTTTGTCTTTGCCACGAAGCACAAGGCCTGACAAGGAAATCTTATCTCTTTCCTGTTAAATGCAGCAGGAAAATCTACTCTTTTTATAACGGAATCTTAAAAAAAATAACCCTCAAAACAAGGATATGGGCCCGATGCGATTCGAACGCATGACCTCCCGGTTATCAGCCGGGCGCACCACCGGGCTATGCTACGGGCCCCAGGGATTGCCTGAAATTTACCTTATTAGTTATCCCATTAGAGTTTTTATAGGTTGTGAATGACCGGGCAGACAGGATAATGCTATAGGGCTCGGTGTCAAAAAATACATATCTGAACGGATCTGGGATCATGGAACGACACTATCTCCTCGGGAATGAAGCTATCGCCCACGCATGTCTTGAAACGGGCATAGGTTTTGTGAGCGGGTACCCTGGCACCCCGTCTTCTGAAGTCATCGATGTCCTGCGTGTGCAGAAAGATCCGGCCTATTACGTGGAATGGTCGGTGAATGAGAAAGTCGCCCTTGAAAATGCACTTGCTGCCGCATGGTGCGGGATCCGGGCGCTCTGCACTATGAAGCATGTCGGCCTCAACGTCGCTGCTGATCCTCTTATGACAAGCGCGTATACCGGAGTGACCGGAGGTCTCGTGATCATGAGTGCTGATGATCCTTTCGCTCACAGCTCCCAGAACGAACAGGACACCCGGTGCTATGCCCATTTCTCCCGGCTCCCCTGTCTCGATCCCTCCGGAGTGCAGGAAGCACACGATATGATCGCCACAGCCTTTGAAATATCTGAGGAGTTCAGTCTTCCCGTCCTTTTCCGGCCGACGACACGAATCTGCCACTCGAAAGGCGATGTTGAACTGGGGCCGGTTGTCAGGAACACTAAAAAAGGTGAGTTTCACAAAGACCCCCGACAATATGTCGTAATTCCCGCCCATACCCGGATCCTGCACAAAAAACTGAACGAAAAACAACATGCCCTAAAAAAGCGTCTCGTGGAACGGGGTCTTAATTATTATACGATCAGGGGAAAAACTGCCGTTATTGCAAGCGGGATTGGTGCGTCCTATGTGCAGGAACTCCTGCCCCCCGGTGTATCGTTTATGAAGATTGGTGCCTATCCGATAGATGAAGAATGGCTCGGGAAGTTTGCACAACAGCATGACAAGATCCTTGTCATAGAAGAACTCGCCCCCGTTGTTGAGGAAACCGTGCGTCAGGTTGCCGGATGTGTGCCGGTATTTGGAAAGATCAACGGATATGCACCCTATGAAGGAGAACTCTCCCCGGCCGTTGTAGCTCTTATTATGACAAAAACCGGGTTTCTTGAAAAGAACCCCTTCGCTTCACAGGATCCCGTGCAGAACCTTCCTTCTCGCCCTCCAATCCTCTGCGCAGGCTGCCACCACCGCGCAGCATTCTATGCCATGAAAAAAGTGTTTGGCGAGTCAGCAATTTATCCCAGTGATATCGGCTGCTATACGCTCGGGATTCAGCTTGGCGCAGTGGATACCACCATCTGTATGGGTGCCTCGATTACCGTCGGGAGCGGTATCGTGCATTCCGGGGAGTCCCGGGATATCGTCTGCACTATTGGCGATTCGACGTTCCTCCATACCGGTATTCAGGGGCTGATGAATGCAGTATACAACGGCGCAAATATGACTGTCATTATCCTTGACAACAGGATTACGGCTATGACCGGCCACCAGCCCAATCCAAACACCGGGATAACCGCAACCGGTGTAGAGACGCCTCCTGTTTCGCTTGACGCTGTCTGCCGCTCCTGCGGGGCTACTTTTGTTGAAACGGTGGATCCCTATGATTTGACCGGCATGCTCCGGGTCCTTGAAGCGGCGAAGAAAAAGACCGGTGTCAAGGTAATTATTGCAAAGCAGATGTGCGTGATCGTAGCGCGCCGTTCCGGGGTTAAACGAGGCGTTTATGCAGTAAACCCGGAGACCTGCACCGGCTGTGGAACATGTGTGCGGTTCGGATGTCCTGCAATCGAGATCATCGATAAAAAGGCCCGGATCACCGAGCTTTGCAGTGGATGTGCAGTCTGTGTTCGTATCTGTCCGGTTGGTGCAATATCCCGGGAGGCAAAGAAATGACAAAAAGTTTCGATATCCTGATCGTGGGTATAGGTGGACAGGGAACCATTCTTGCCTCCAATATCCTCGGTGAGGCATGTCTTTTCGAAGACCGGCACGTGAAAGGTGCCGAGACCCATGGTATGGCCCAGCGCGGGGGGTCGGTCGAGACCCATATCAGGATTGACGGCCTGTACGGGCCGCTCATTGTACCCGGTACTGCAGATCTCCTGATTTCCTTTGATCTGCTCGAAGCGCTCCGGTATTCTCATTATCTCAAATCAGGAGCTAAGATGGTGGTCAACCGGCACATGGTGCTTCCCACATCAGCCTTCACCCAGAAGAGCCCGTTACCGACGGAAGACGAGGTTGTTGCGCAGCTTGCCCGGTTCGATCCCTGTCTCATTGACGCCGACCGGATCGCCACAGAGGCGGGCAGCAGTCTTGCCCAGAATGTCGTGATCCTTGGGGCGGCATCATGGTCTATCCCCCTGAACGCTGAGTCCCTGCTTGGTGCAGTAAAGAAACTTGTCCCTCCCAAAACCGTTGAAGCGAATGTGAAAGCGTTCGAAATGGGACGGATATTTGGCAGGACGTGATGATGGGATCTCTGGGTGCGTTCGAACCGGATACTCTTTACGAAGGAGATGCGCTGGCGCTTATAGAAAAAATCCCGGATAAATCTATTGATCTTATTCTGACCGATCCCCCTTTTGCTATTGATTTTAAAGCACAACGGCTCAACTACAACCGGACCGGTAGCAACGTCATCGAAGGCTACCGGGAAATCCCGGCGGAAGAATACGCTGAGTTTACGAGACGCTGGATTGGCCAGGCTGCCCGTGTGCTTTCGGCTAACGGAAGTATGTATGTTTTTTCCGGATGGAACCGGCTCCGCGATATCCTCGAAGGCATCGATGCAGCCGGGCTCACGACCGTAAATCACCTGATCTGGAAATACCAGTTCGGGGTATTTACCAAGCACCGGTACGTTACCAGCCATTATCATATTCTCTACGTTGTAAAAGATCCCAAAAACTACACGTTCAACAAACTTGACCATTATCCTGAGGATGTCTGGGTGATCAACCGCGAGTACTGGAAAGGAAAGAAAAAGACGCCGACAAAACTTCCTCATGCACTGGTGCAGAAGATCATCCGTTATTCAAGCAATGCCGGCGATATCGTCTTTGATCCCTTCCTTGGGTCGGGTACGGTAGCCATTGTTGCACAGGAAGAAGGCCGGCATTTCCTTGGCTTTGAAATTGTCCCGGAATATGTCACATTTGCCCGGGAAAACCTTCTCATCCAATAAAATGATACCCTGCCCCAAGTGCCGTCGCTGGTCGCAAGAGTTTCTAAAAAAAAACAAGAACGCTGAGGGGGGGAATTGAACCCCCGAGGCACTTTCGCACCACAGGCTTTCCAGGCCTGCGCCTTACCGCTAGACTACCTCAGCAAAAAGCGTATCTCATGTATTTGCCGGGCATTTTTTTAATGCTATCCTTTCATCGAGCTATATTTTTCTGGTTTTTTGGCGTACAACCTTTTTTCCACCCTTTAGGGTAGGTGCCTGGCGCAAGGAACACAGTGGTCATGGATATAAACAGGCCGGGTTTTCCCGGACTCCAGGTAGCTGATGGTGCGAGTGCTTTTCCAAGGCCGATAAACTCCCGTTTTTGGGAAAGAACTGCGACGATCTGATCTTTCCTGAACTCATCGCATTGGATTACACCAACTCCGGCCAGTTTTGCACCGTGACAGAGTGCGTCAATTGCGGTATCCCTCACGGTTACGGTAGGAAGATCCGGGACTGCCTCGTCGACGGAAATAATCATGGCGTCCAGTGTTTCGCGGTTTCCTGCAGCTGCAGCAAAGCAGGCATCCTGCAGATCCTGAAGCGAATGCATCGATCTCTCGTCAAAAGATCCGGATCGTATCCGCCTGAGTTCCTGCATGTGCGCACCGGTCCCGAGTGCAAGCCCCATATGATGGCACAGCGAACGGATGTACGTACCAGCGTCGCATCTGACGCTCATGAGCACCAGTTTTCCCTCGACACCAAGAATTTCCATCTTCTGGATGGTGCGGATGCGCAGCAGGCGTTTTACCGCACTTCTCCGGGGTGGGCGCTGGTAGATCCTGCCGGTAAATTCCGCTGCAACCTCATCAATGCGCCTCCGGTCTACTTCGTGATGCAAACGCATCAGGCACACGTACTCTTTATCGTGTTTTAAGAGCAGTGGGGCAAGACGCACGGCATTTCCGAGCATGATGAGAAGAATACCTGATACCTGGGGGTCGAGGGTCCCCGCATGGCCAATCTGGCATCCAAGCATCTTACCTACCCATGCGGCAACCTGGTGACTCGAAGGCCCTCGTGGTTTATCGATTACGATAATGCCTGCGCCCTGCCGGAGCGGCTCGGCATGCGTTTTTTCTGTCCCCTTACAATCCTGCGCCGAAATCATCGTATTACTCGCATCCTGCCCCGGTATTCATTTAGTGCTCCCAGTGTTCCTTCAAGAGATCCATCTCCAACTATCACCGGGAACGTCCCCTCTCGCATCATCGTTTCTGCAGTGATCTCCCCTATTGCCATCACCAGCAGATCCGGGCGCGGGGTCCAGATAGCCTTTGTAAATGACATTGCGCTTGTAAAAAGGATGGCTTCAGCTGCACAAAGGTCAAGAGGTTCATCCGTCGGCACAAGCTGATAACACCGGAATTCCCGGGCAGTCCCACCAGCATTTACAATTGAATCAATAAGAGTGGGATTGGGGACATCGGCACGGGGGATACCGATCGTTTTTCCCTTGATCCAATCTCCCAGGTACGGGACAAAGTCACGGGAATAGAACCCCGGAAGGGTCTCGCAGGTGATCCCGCACCGCTCGAGTTCTCGTGCTGTTTCGGGGCCAATCGCGATGACCCGGGGCGTTTTTTTGAGAAAAGGCCCAAAAATTTTTGCCGGGAGCGCGCTTGTGAAAAAAATGCAGTCAAAATTCTCGTGCCCGACCGCATCAGTAAACGCTGCAACAACGTCATTGTGGATCTCAGAACGCAGCGGGTGGACGCTGTAACAGGCGTGTCCGAACGCTGCGCACCGGGCTTTATCCCGCCCCTCCTTTCCCGCAAGACGCGTAACTGCGATCTTCATTATGGATTCTTCATTCCTGAACGATAATAGGATATGCATCTTAGTTGATTTATGTTCATTCTCCTGTCTTTTATCAGGATATAACCCGTCTACCCTCCCGTATAGTGCTCGGCCTATCTTACGAATGCTTCGAGCCATTCTTTTTTTTAGCCTGACGTTCCTTAGTTTGTATCATGCAGTCCTGCTGGTTTGGTGATGTGGACAACGGGAAATGCATTCCGTTTTCCGGTGATGCCGCCGCATATGCCCGGCGCGTCCGTGAGATCCGGACGAGCATGGACGCGCTAGTCCCCCCAGACTGGAAGATCGCAGCTGCCTGCGGGATCTGCCGCGACCGGGCAGAGTATCTGTCGCTGCTCCAGAAGGTATGTATCGCAGGATCGGAGCAGGCTGTCCGGGAACAGTATGCAGCAAAAGATGTCGAACTGCTTCAGATGGTCAGGACACTTGACGAGATGGATACGGTTATCAACGTTCTCTCTGAACGGGTGGCAGACTGGTACCAGATCAGGCACCCCTCGTTTTCCCGTAAATACCGGAGAACACCGGCTCATATGCTGGTCAAATCCGTGAGTGAACGGGGTGGTGGCGGGGCACTCGGGAAGGTTGCTACCGGGATCACCGGCCTTTCTGACACCCGTACCGCTCTTGCAAAAGAAGTATCGGCCCGGGCATGCGAGGTAATGCCGAATACAAGTGCACTTATCGGAGGACTTGTTGCCGCCCGGCTCCTCTCCCATGCAGGAGGCTTAAAGGCACTTTCACGGCTGCCCGCAAGTACGATACAGGTCATCGGGGCCCGGACTGCCCTTTTTATGCATATACGGACCCGGGCACCAGCGCCAAAACACGGGATCATTTTCCAGCACCGGCGAGTGCATAACGCACCCCGCGAAGTGAGAGGAAAAGTTGCCCGGGTCCTTGCAGGGAAACTGGCTATTGCCGCCAGACTGGACTTTTACCGGGGTTCCGTAGTCCCGGAGTTCATCGAGAAAGCTCAGGCACGCATTGATCTGGCAGGAACCGTGCAGGGAGATGACAAGCAATGATCCATATCGGCGAAGTGCTGGTATCAAAAGGTGAAGGTGGCGTCTATGGCGAGCGGATGCTGGATGGCTACCGGGTCTGGGATCCGTACAGGAGCAAGCTGGCCGCCCTTTATCTCGTTGGAACCGGTCCTGAACTCGTGCCGGATATGAAAGTTCTCTATCTGGGGGCGGCAAACGGGACAACGGTGTCCCATGTTGCCGATTATGTGGAGGTAGTTTATGCCGTTGAATTCGCCCCGCGCCCGATGCAGGATCTGCTTGAAGTGGCGCGCCGGCGAAAAAACGTTATGCCAATCCTTGCAGATGCATCGAGCCCGGAACAATATGCTCCCCTTGTGGAAACTGTGGATCTTCTTTACCAGGATGTTGCCCAGCCTGATCAGGCTGCAATCGTCCTCAGGAACTGCGCATTCCTTAAAACTGGCGGCCATCTTATTCTCATGCTCAAGACCCGGAGCGTAGATATCCGTAAAAAACCTGAACAGATATTCCAGGATACACTCGATATCCTCATGTCTTTTGGGATCACAGTATGTGAGAGCACATGGCTTGCGCCATACCACCAGGATCACGCTGCAATTGTATGTACTCTTGATCACCCTGTTTAGGGAGCATCACCATGCCTGATAATCTCCGTGTTTATTCCGCAGGACCCCTGACACTCGTCGCACTGATTGCTGTCATCGGCCTTATCATAATCGTTATCCCCTTGTTGTTTCTTGGCCTTGCCGGAAAAGCGATTACCAGTCTTGTCGGGCTTTCGTGGCTGTCGGCAACTGCCCTTGTTATCCTCATCCTTTTGTGCAGTTTTGTGGACATCCCGGTCTGGAAGATCAAGCGGACAACCATTCGGATGCCGCATTGTGAGGATGGGCAGTTTCCCGATGCCTTTACACCGGATCAAAATGGGGGTCTCTGGGAAACGACTTTAGCCGTCAACCTTGGCGGGGCAGTCATTCCTCTTGCCCTTTCCCTCTATCTCCTGGATCGTGTATCGCTGGTTGCAAACGGAAATATGCTTTACCTCAAAGTAATTGCCGGCATCCTGATTGTTGCTGCAATGTCCTATGTAACGAGCCGGCCGATGGTTGGCGTGGGAATACGCGCATCGCTTTTTATTCCGGGTCTTACTGCGCTTCTCTGCGGGATTCTTCTTGCCGGTAATCCGGGGCTTTCTGCCGGTGTTATAGCGTTTGTGAGCGGGACTGTCGGCACCCTTCTTGGCGCTAATATTGCGCACCTTTACCGTTCAGGTGATCTCGAAGTGGCTAAGATAAGTATTGGCGGTGCGGGAACATTTGGTGCCATCTTTATTGGGTGTCTCTTATCCGCACTTATTGCTTAGAAGAGTTCTTCCGGTTGTCTTTAGAGGTTAGCACTTTTTCGGAATTTCCTTTCCTTAAAATTCGGTTATCAATATTGGTTACAGGTACATTTTCAATTCGAAATCTAAACCCCTGCGGTGTAATGAAAGATCCTGCGAAAAGAGTAGCCCGGAGCAGATTCGAACTGCTGTCGCGAGATCCAGAGTCTCGCATGATTGACCGCTACACTACCGGGCTATGTTGCCTTATTCTTTTTGCCGCTGGAGCCTAATTAAAGTGACGCCTTTTTGCCTGAGACCATAGC
>Ga0326727_10006683_pt1 | contig 31329 bp, 24 predicted proteins | sample MB2enrmetagenome_FD_207643 | JGI IMG/M metagenome (GOLD analysis project Ga0326727, IMG submission 207643) | Lab enriched peat soil microbial communities from McLean, Ithaca, NY, United States - MB29MY | ecosystem: Environmental > Terrestrial > Soil > Wetlands > Peat | place: USA: New York...
TCCAGCATCAACTTCCGAAGATGGGTCACAGTAATCTCCTTGTGACCCAAAACTTACACAAGTGACAATGCTCGAAGGGCAACCAACGCGGTAGCGTCCGCCGCGCTAGCGGCTTAGTTCAAACGCCGCAGGGTCCAGCAATCCACATGAGCGTGTAGTCGGCATGTCGTCGAAGTGCTGCGAGGAGATTAGTCCCCACAGTAGGCCAGGGTTGGCGAAGACCCGGGGATTCTGGAAGCGTATTGTCAAAGGCCCTTAGTTCACCCGCCCTTGGGATTTAGCCTGCTTCTCTTCAGCAGCCTTCAGCACTTGCTCGTAGCGAAGCATCGCATCCTTCTTGTGCTCTGCAGTCGGATGAAGGTACTTCTGAACCGTCCGCAGGGAATTGTGACCCAATATCGCTGCGAGGCTGGCCAGATCAATACCGGCTTGCGCCGCATAGGTTGCGAAACTGTGGCGCAGATCATACAGCACGAAATTGAAGGATATGCCTGCCCGTCTGGCCTCAGCGCACAAACGGTCGTGAGCGCTGTTCAGACGGAACAAATGTCTGTCCCGTTTTCGCGGGGAAGGAAAGATCCAAGGGGAACGACCTTCCATCCGACGCGCCAGGATCTGACGGCTCTCGGCAGTTAGATCGAGCACCCGTCTTGCTGCCGGCGTCTTTCCATGCCGGATCCGCAGCTGGCCTCGCTCCAAGTCCACATCTTCCTTCAAGAGGGACGTGGCCTCATCCGGTCTCATGCCCTGGTTGTATATCAGGCGGCCGGCGTCATGAAGATCGGGATACTTGGCAGCTCGCGAAAAGTACGCTTGCACCTCGGCTGGCGTAAGCACATGCATCCGCACGGCGTCGGCATCTGACGGGATCGACACGTTTCTTACCGGATTCTCGCGACACCAGTGCTGCTTGATGGCGTACTGAAAGAAAGTGGATAGCGCGTGCAAGTCATGACGGAGGGTTACATCACGAATGTCGTGCTCTTTGATACGCCAGGTCTTGAAGTCTTCAATACGCGCCTCATCAATAAGGCTGACTGGTTCGCGGCCGAAAAACTCGGTGAGACTGGAGAAGCTTGTCGCGATACGCTTGTAGCTGTTCGGGTGCGCGCGATATTCCACCTTTGCCCAATCGAGGAAAGCTCTAGCAGCATCACTGAACTCCCGGACCTGAATGCGCCGGGTCGTCCGCTTGCCCTCCCGTAGCGCCTGCAGCTTCCGGCATACGGTTTGCCGTCCAGATTGAACCGGTAGTGCCACTTGCCGCCTCGGTTCCTCAGAGCCATGATTCATCTCCTTGCTTTGCTCTCGCAGCCAAGCTTCAACTGCCGCTAGAGGATATAAGGGCTTTCGCCCGACCTTTATGAAGTGAGGACCCTTGTGTTGCGATCTCCAGTCGGCGAGTGTTGTGACTCTTAGCCGAAGATCCTGGGCCAGTTCCTCGTCGGAAAGCAAGGTGCCGAGCAACGGACTGTAGCCTTCGGGCTGGGGGTGGATGGTCATAAAGTCGTGAGTCGCGCGTGCGGGCATTGATCAAGATCAACGCCGCGGCCAGACTATCCGCGGCAGACTCAGCACTGATCATCGATCAGGTGCTGAACTCCGCATCGGCGAGTTTGCAGTTATCGACCAACACTGTCCTCTACTTCTGTAATAGCACGTAGACCCCTCATGGTCGAAATGGGCCCAACATACGGCCTATTTCCGTCATAGCATCTTGTGCTGGACGATTTAATTATTGGCCGTACCCCGCTTCAAAGGCGGTCAGTATGGATGGGCAGTCTGGAAGCTCACGAGGGCTTTTTGGACCGCGCTAGCTGACGGACTGACGCGGGTTGTGGTGGCTGGTCTTACTCAACTTTGCGATCCTTCCGGTAGTGGGAAGCAAGCGCGCGGAGAGTGGAGGCGTACGCCCGGAGCCGACTGGCCTCACAGCGTGCGATCAGCGCCGTGTATAACTCCGCTAGTTCAGCGTCGGTCTTAGCGTCAGGCAAGGTACTGTTCAGCGTCGCAGAGCGCTTCTGGTATTTATCCGCGGCGCTCTTCAGCAACCGGACGGCGGCGTTTTTCCTCCCTTTGACGATGGCACACGCCACCAGGCGCATAACAGACTCCAGATCAGGACGGGGCTCAGCAACTGCTACTTGTAGCTCGTCATCCAGGAACGTCATCGCGCTCAGCCCGTGTAAGGTCAAAGCGAACTCACGCCGCCCACGCGGTCCCGGCTTGCTTTCCTTGATCAGCCCCCAATGGGATAGCCGATCCAGTGCCGGTAGAGATGCGCCCAGGGAAATCCTGGCCCGGCTACGCAGCAGATAAGGCGTGTTTGTCCCCCGGTGTACGAGAAAGAGAATGAGCATGTCGAGTGAGGTCATGATTATTCAGCGACCAAGGCGGACAAAGTCTCGGCATTGAGACTTTCCGGGCAATGACGGAGAAACTTACCCAGAGCGCGCGTGCTCAGCTTCATCGCGACTTCCTGGACCAGCCCGACATCCTTCACCACAAAACGCGTAAGCAACTTCGAAAACTTGCCAAAAGCATTCTCGCGGATCAACTTGTTGCCTTCCATGATCACGACGAAATTCGTGAACGCCTGGAACTTATCGTCGATCTCGTCGCGGTCGTAGTAGAACGATATTTTCTCTGGCTTCGGCCATGCAAGTTTGGCCGCCCGCCTCACGCCAATCTCCTGACCCGATCCGGACTTCAGCCCGCCGTTATACCTCAGCGGGTACCCAAGAAAAATCCGGTCTTTGGTCTCTTGGAGAAAGCGATGGATGCTTGTCCAGCTGGTGCACACACAAGCGATGTACGCGAGCACAAACCACGCGAACTGGTTCGCGCGATCGGTGCTCGGGCGACCATTCTTCTGCTCCAGCTGTACACGTAACTGCCTGGGGCTGACGTGGTCCTTGGCTTTCTTCATGGTGAGAACGCGTTTCGGGCTGGCTCCTCCTTGGATTAACTGACGGTATTGCTCGGGCAGCCGCGCGGTGTCAATCGACATCCTGACGATTTTCTCACTCACGTGGATGTTCCTGGCAACCCCGCGCAGAGTGCAACCCTTATCCTGCAACTGGAGAACGCGGTCGCCGCGTTCCACCGCCGTGATTTCCTTCCACTCCCGACGGAGGTTTTGAATTGCTTTCTGATTCTCCGGGGTAGCGGCAGCCATCCGGTACTTCTTATCGTGCTTCGCATGCTTCCTGAATTGCTTCCTCTTCTTATTGCAATACCGATAGTGCATGGAAAACTCCTTTCTACATTCGTTTATGGATAAAAGCTGCGAGTTGAGGCGCCACGTCATCGGGAGTGCGGACGCAATCCCGAATCCATAGCTTGATGCGGCCCCGCCTTATGTACCGCAGGAAGAGCCGCGTGATGCTTCTCAGTTTGGCTTGATCGGGTAATTCACTAAAGAGCTCTTGGAGCTTTGGTGTGACGCTCCGGATGAGACCGTCAATGACCAGCGTGCCGAAGCGTGGCGTTCCCAGTACCTTCGGCTCACGCAGGAACCAGGGCAGGCGCCCAGACAACTTCTGTCTCAGGGAGTCCAGGTAATCGCGCCACACCACGTGCAGCTCGTCGTATGCAGCTAGCCCTTCGGACCGCTGAAACTCGCGCTTCGCGCGCTTACGCAGACTTTCTAATGTTGCCGCGATTGCCTGTAGGCGCGCCGTCGTTGGAACGGAATCAAAGTTTTTCCGAATTGCCATTGTGGGGTGAAGTATGTTGCGGACCGCCAGTTGCAGGAACAGGATCTGAACGATGTTAAAGCGAAAGCGATATCGCTGTTGATCGGCAGCATGTCCGAACATGGAAGCTATGCTCATCAACTCACGGTGGAGGACGCAGAACCTGCATTGACATTTCTCGGAATCGTCACCCGACATAATCGCCAGCGACCACGACGCCCAAAGAACGATCCGCAGCCCAGCTCGCAGAAGCTGAAATCGCCCAGCGGTAAGACGAGTTGGAAATGCAGCGCCAAAAGCAGGCATTATCGGCTCCGTGCTGCTTACTGCTTTGTGGAGTCCGCGCCGCAAGAGATGAGCGCGCGGCGCGCCGGTCAGAACGACCTTGGTCACGGGGTAGTGAGGATCTGCCCACTACAGTACTAATAGTATAGGGTTTTTCAAACTGGACCACTGCTAGATTTCTTGGAAAGTCTTCGTCAATTCATTCCTTCAGCTGTCGAATAATACCTCCTGAAAACAAGACATCCGCTGCCGGCAGCCCTCGCTGGAGCAAATTCAATTCGGTGCACGCGGAGCCGCCTACAAGGCTCATATACCGCAGTACGGGAAGGTCAAAACATCGCCTATGACGGAGACCCCGCAGCCCAAAGCTTCGGCGGTAAAGCCGCGCATCCTACGAGTTCCAGCACTTCCCATTGTCCCCATAAAAAAAAGCGGGGCGAGAGAAACCATGTCCGCCGTTCTTTCCCATCTCCCATTGACCGTTCCACAGTATTTCCCTACTCCCAACTCCGTTGTCAGCACTTGTCTCCCGCTTCCTCAGACCCTGTCCGCATATATTTCGCCGTTTTTCAGCTTCGGTCCGCACATTTAACCCCGCCAGACCGAAAAAATCCCCCGCACAGCAACGACTAGTCGTTTCTGCTTGAGCCCCCACTACCCCAGTACAACCGTGGTAACCTACTCAGCCGGCGCGGCTTAACCAAGCTTCCCCACCCGCCGCGGCACTAAATCCACCATCGCCACCAGACTTGCCACCATTGCACCCAATTGCCCAGCAACACCACCGCAGCAAAGCACTCGCCCACGGCGGCTTAGGCCAGTTTTCGTTCAGCAGCACGGCAGCGAATCCGGTTTGCGGCAAAGGCCCCTGGAGAGAGAGGGACCACGTATAAAGCTGCGGTTTACACAATGCACATCGGGTAGCCGCCGTTGTAGGCGCCGGAGCGCATGCCGATGACCGGCGGGGAGGAGAAGGGATTGACGTACATCTTGACTGGTTTGCCGCGGCCGCCGGACGGGGAACCGAAATCGACCGACTGTACGTTGGCGCCGTAGCCGGTATTGATCCAGTTGCGGCCCGGGGTGCGCTCCATCCAGTCGTAGATTCCCTTGGCGGCCATGACTGCGATGTTAGGCCGCTCACCGGGGGCGTTGCGGGCCGATTTTTACCTTTACCGCGCCCGGGTGTATAAAGGGAATATTGACATACCTAAGGTACATTAAGAAAATCTGGAGATGGGCGCCGCCCGTTTTCGGGAAAGGGGCTGTGAGATGACTACCCTTGCTGTTACCCCGCGCCGCCGCCTTCACCTGGTGACGGAACCTCCAACTGAACCTGATGACCAAGAAGCCCGGCAGATTGCCGAAGCTGTGCTCGAGTTACAGAAGCTGCGGGACGATTTCGAGGCCGAGGTTATGTCCGGCATGCCGGATCTGGATCGCGTGACTCAGCTGATCATGGAAATGGCTGCGGCACGCAAGAGTGTTCAGGCGTACGTGAGGGCTAACCCATGAGGCGGGCGGCGCTGTACTTGCGGGTCTCAACCGTTGACCAGCATCCGGAGAGCCAGCTGTTTGATCTGGAAGCCATGTGCCGACAACGTGGCTTCGAGGTCGTGCAGCGCTACACCGACCGGATCACTGGTACCCGGGCTCGGCGGCCGGGACTTGACCAGATGATGGCCGACGCCAGGCGCGGGCAGTTCGACGTTGTGCTGGTCTGGGCCTGCGACCGGCTGGCCAGGAGCGTGCGCCACTTCCTGGAAGTGCTGGACGAGTTCAACCACCTCGGCGTCGAGTTCGTCAGCTGGCGCGAACAGCTCGACACCGGCGGCCCGCTCGGCCGCGCCGTCATCGTCATCATCGGCGCAATCGCCGAACTCGAGCATAGCTTGATCACCGAGCGCGTTCGCGCCGGCATGCGGAGGGCAAAGCTGGAAGGCCGGCGGCTTGGCCGGCCGCCGCTGTCAATCGACCGCGATGCCCTGCTGCGCGATCGGGCCAGCGGTCTCAGCTACGGGCAGATGGCCAAGCTGCACTCGATCTCGAAGACCTCGGTCATCCGCGCTCTGCAACAAGTACAGCATGGAGGCACAGCATGACCCCCGACACAGTAGCTTTCATCGTCGTCACCACGATCTCATTCACCGTCGTGCTGTACCTCGCCTGGAGTAATTACCAGAATCATCAGCAGTGGCAGCGGAAGCGTGATCAGGAAGATCTGTGGCGAGATCTACAGCACGAACTCGACCGCACTGAAGTCGCCAACTCTCGGCGCCACACCGACCTTCAGCGTCAGCTCGCCGAGCACCGGCGGATCCTGCAATACCTCGCGCGGCGGCTCTCCTAGAGTCGGTAAAAAAAGCTCGGCTCGGAGCTCCCTGTATGCCACTGATTCCATTGGCCAAAAATCAGCAAAATCAAGGGGTAGAGAAAGAATGGATTTAGGAAGCGGATAACCAGAGTTGCTACGTGACAGAGCACCTGGTTCGGGACCACAACTGCGAGAAACCCAGTGAAGGCCAGCTGGCGGGTGCTCTGTTTTTGGTCCTCAGTTGCGCACGGCAGCCAAGCGTGCCTTTAGTTCGTCGGCCCAGTTGACCACTATATGCAAGTCGGCCGGCGGAGTCTTACCGCTGGGTTCGATCATGACGAAGTGTTTGCCGTCGGGGAGCAGGCCGTAGTCATGGTGGCTCAACTCAAAGTCGCCCTCGAATAACAGTCGTGGCTTCCCGATGGAAAGGGTCGGCTTGGTTTTCACCTCTGCAGCCATGAATCTCGTAGGCGTGCGGAAATACAGTTCCGATCCATTTGGCGCCCAGACTGGTTGGTGGCCTCCGTCGCTCGATACCTGCATTCGCTCCCCCGGCCCGGGATACGCCTGCACATAGACCTCCGTCCGGCCTGACTGCGCGGACGCATAGGCGATCCAGCGGCCATCGGGCGAAAATCGAGCATCGAAGATCCGCGGAATATCAGGGAATATTCGTTTTGGTTGGGCGGCGGACCGCATCGGCAGCAACCAAGTCTCGGCGTTTCCCGTTGCCGGGGAGAAAGTGCTATACACCAATTCACTGCCGTCAGGCGAAAAGGAGTCCGCTTCCGCCCATTCGCTTGTATTGAGTGATTCCGGCGGACTGCCCGCGTCAGCCGGCACAACGTAAAGGCTTTCGGGATCGGTATAAACAACGCGATTGCCATCCGGCGACCATAGCGGGTCGCCGCAAGCACCTTTCTCTGTGAGTTGCGTTAAGGCGTCGCGTTCCCGGTTGTAGATCCAGACATCAGCGCTCCCATTTTCCACGATGGTTGCCGCCACGCGCGTGCCGTCCGGCGAGACACTCAGGTCTTCGAAACCTCGCACCTGCGTTCCAAGTGGCTCGACCTTGCCGGCCATGTCCACACTGACCAGACGATAGCCAGTTTGCACACCTCCGGTCAGGTAAATCAGGGTACCCGTGGATGACAACGCGTAGTCTGCGGCTCCAAACCATTCGTCGCGCGTGATGCCCTGGATTAGTGGCACCGCCGAACCGGTGATCTTGAGGCCGCTGACATCGAAGGCTGCGCCCATCAATATGTCGCCCCGCGTGAACACGAGATAGCCTGGAGCCAGATAGCGCGCGTTGGCGCCTTCGTCCATCACAATGGTTCGCTTGCCGGTGGCCAGCGAGTAAGCTTCGGTCTTGTAGTGCTTCGACAGCCAAGCGGCACCTGACGAGGTGAACAGAAGGGACTTGCTGCCGGGAAGAATCTGCGGCCAGCGAAAGCTCAAAGCTGCATCGCCCTTGCCGGCCTTCAAGACCGTCGTGGGGACTCCGCCCTCCTGCGCGACGCGCTGGATTTCCGCCACACCGTACAAAGCGACATAGAGGAAACCATCATCTCCCCATGAGCCGCCGATGAGCTTCGGGATCTGGCACAAAGTGACGGGCGGCCCGCCGTCGGTCGAGATTTTCTTGAGCGCTCCGTCGGCATAGAACGCAATCCAGCGGCCGTCGGGAGAGAAAAACGGCGCAGAGCCTCCGGTCGTGTCCGGTAAAGGAGACGGTGCGAGTTGGTCAAGTTTCCGCAACATCAGACCCACCGTCTCTACTTGCGGGGCGATCAGAGTTCCGTTCTCACGATTGGGATTGGTTTTGACTGCGACGTAGACGATTTGAGTTCCATCAGGCGAGATGGCGACGGCACTTGCCATGTCCGACTCGGCATGGCGTGCCTCTGCCGCTAAATTCAGGTGCATCACCGAAGCGCGCGGCTGACTGAACCGTGAAGGAACGGCAACAAGCATGATCACCAGCGCAACAGCCAGAATTGCGGCGATCGTCCAAGGCAGCACCCGAGTCCAGCGAGAAGTCCGAGCAGCGTTTCCAATGCCGGGTATCGCATTGTCTTCGTCTGCCCCGCTTTGCACTTCATCAATGGCGATGCGCGCGTCACCAATAGCTTGTAGGCGCTGCTTCACATCTTTGGTTAGGCAGCGTTTCAGCAGAGCGCGAATGCGCGGCGGAACGGCCGGCGGCAGCGCACTCCAATCCGGCTCATCCTTGATGACGCTGGCAATCGTCTCCGAAACCGTTTCGCCGTCGAACGCGCGTTTGCCAGTTAGCATCTCGTAGAGCAGGCAGCCAAAGGCCCAGATGTCGGCGCGGCGATCGGTGGCCCCGCCTTTGGCCTGCTCGGGAGACATGTACGCGGCGGTACCGAGAATGATGCCGGCGTGAGTGGCCATTCGGGTTCTGGTCGGCGAGCTTGCCGGATCCACCGACGCGGTATCAGCCAAGTCGAGAGCTTTGGCGAGGCCGAAGTCCAGGATTTTGACTTGTCCCTCCGGCGTCAACTTCACATTCGCGGGCTTCACGTCGCGATGAACGATTCCGCGCTCGTGCGCGTACTCGAGACCCTCGCAAAGCTGCCTGGCGATCGGCAGCGCTTCGTCGACAGGTATCGCGCCGCCTGCAATGCGATCGGCCAGCGTCGGCCCCTCGACCAGTTCCATCACCAGCGCGCGCCGGTGATTCGACTCTTCGAGCCCGTATATGGAGGCAACGTTGGGATGATTGAGCGAGGCGAGGACCTTGGCTTCGCGCTCGAAGCGAGCCATGCGTTCGGTGTCGGCAGCAAACGCTTCCGGCAGGACCTTTAACGCTACATCGCGGCCCAGTCGCGTATCGCGGGCACGATACACCTCACCCATGCCGCCCGCTCCCAACGGCGAACGAACCTCATACGGGCCAAGCTTGCTGCCGGAGGCCAGAGTCATCAATGCGCCAAATTATATCCGCAGCATAGTCTGGCAGGTGTGTTAAGTGTGGATGGAATAGTCGGCAGCCGTCATTCCTCGTTAGCACTAGGAGCGGACCTGTGCAAACTGCGGCTGACTGGGTAACGGGCACGCCAGAACCTGACCCGCTGAGAGCCGCGGGTCCGGATGGGACCGGCATCAGCCACGAATTAGGGCGTGCTCAACAGATACAGATCCTGCTGCCCCCCGGGACGCGCATAGATAATGGTTGAGAGGTCGCGCGAAAAATCGTACCCATTTCCGCCATAACTGATACTGAAAGCAAACGGGACCTTGAATGCCACTTGCAATGGTCCGGTCAGCTTTCCATCTCTCCACGGCTGCCGGTAAATCGTCACGGAACCGCGCGAGGCGACGGCGTACAAGAAGGATCTCTGGTCGGGTGCAAGAACTACTCCGAACGTCACGACGTCGGGAAGCAACTTCGTACACTTGTTATCGGCAAGCGACACTTGGTACAGGCCGATGCCTTCGAAGGGTTGGATGGTAAGCAGATACTTGTCATCTGAGGTGATGTCGCCGACGAACCCGCATTGGGTGATCACGTGGGGATCTGAGCCATCGACACCCATTTTCCAGACCTGCGGTAAAGACTGCTGCGGCTCGTTAGTAGCCAAATAGAGTGATTTCGCATCGCTGGTGAAGGCGGATGACCCAACATAAATCCCGTTCCACGGAACTTGACGGATGTTGCTTCCGTCGGCGTTGGCGATATAGATCTTGACCTTGCCACCCGTGAAATCGGCAAAAGAAAACTGAGTTCCGTCACGCGACCAGGGGCCTGTCGACAACGTTTCCGACGAAGCCACTTTCACCTTGCTCTTGCCGTCCACATCGGAGATCCACAACTCCTGCTGCTTGGGGCCGGTGGTAACAAGGAACATAACCCGCTTCCCGTCCGGCGAGATATTCGGCTGAGTTGCGGTCTGATCAGAGATGTCCACCGATTGTTTGGTTTGCGTGTAGTAGGTGGTCAGGGATCCGGCAGATTTTCCACTGACGTAGTAGATCCCGTGGCCGTCGGGCCTTGCCATGGGACTGGAATCCGGCCCCGAGCCGAACGTCAATTGGGTCAGAGCTCGGTCGCGCAGCTCGTAGCGCCACAGATTCCTGATGCCGTTCTCGGTATGACTCAACAGCAGCGATTTGCCCGGCTGATCCCAGGTAAGGAGGCCATTGCTGGTGATGGTGCCCAGGTCGGTCGCGGTATGGCTTCCGATATGAATGGCCTGCAGATGCCTGATGTCCTGGAAGGGCGGACCCGAAATTAGCAGAAGGTCGTCACCGCCGGGATAGGGCAGGATTTGTTGTGGAAACAGCTGCGCTCCGTTCGCCTTGAAAATCTCCTCTCCGCCCAAGCCCGTGGACGCAGAGCGATAAATTGCGGAGCTCCCTTCCGAGACATAGAACAGCCACTTTCCATCGAATGAGGGTGCCACCGCGCTAGCGGTCAACACGTGTCTGGGACTACCGCCCAAAGTCGGGACTGCCCAGATATCGGGCCGTCCCAAGTTGCGCGAGTAGTAAGTCTCGGTGCCGTCGGCGGAGAAAGCTTGTACGAACTTGTCGCCCTCATCGCTTGTCAGTTGCAGCGGTTCCCCTCCGGAAGTGAGCATCACGAAAATCTGGAATACGCCGGCCGTAGGGGATGAGAATGCGATGGTATGACCGTCGGGCGAGAGCATTGGGTCGCTGATTGCCTTGTTCCAGTGGCTGATCTGGGTAACCTTCCCCGGGACACGGGCAGTTGTGCGAGGCCAGAAGCGATAGCCCGCGAATGCCGCCAGCAAGATTGCGGCACATGCCGCGAGCACAAAATATCTGCGATTCGCCGACCGGGGCGGTGACGCGATGGTGGGAACCGTGCCAGAGGAAATCCCTGCTGCGGTACCAGAAGACGGCGCGGGCGCGTGGATGCCGAGGTTACCGGCTGATGCCGCGATTCGTCCTGAACTCGAATCTCTCTGCAGCCGCTTCAGGTCAGAGCGAATCTCGGCTGCCGACTGGCAGCGCAAATCCAGGTCTTTCTCTAGAGCCTTATTGATGATTCGGTCCAGTTCCGCCGGCAAATCAGGATTCAAACGCGCTGCAGGCGCGGGAGTGCGGTTCAAGATGGAATCGAAGATCTCGGCTGTAGTGTCGCCGCGAAAAGGCATCTGGCCGGTCGCCATCTCATAGAGCACGGCACCAAAAGAAAAAAGATCGGTGCGCGCGTCGAGTTCCTTTCCTCGCGCTTGCTCGGGCGACATGTAGGCCACGGTGCCAAGGGCGGCGCCGGGGCTGGTCAGATGCTGCTCGTCAACGGTGCGCGTCATAGTATTGACGGCCGCAGCCCTGCGCGCAGATCCCGCCGGGGCGATCTTCGCCAGACCGAAATCCAGGATCTTCGCGTGCCCTCGCCGGGTGACGAAGATGTTGGCCGGCTTGATGTCACGGTGCACGATGCCCTCGGCATGCGCGGCATCCAGCGCATCGGAAATCTCAATGGCCAGTGAGAGAAGCGTCCCGGTGTCCATCGGGCGGTCGTTGATGGCGTGCTTCAACGTCACCCCATCCAGGAACTCCATCGCGATAAAAGCTTCGCCGCCTTCTTCGCCAATATCGTAAATAGTGCAGATGCCGGGATGGTTCAGCGCCGAGGCAGCCTTCGCCTCGCGGCGGAATCGCTCGAGGGCTTGCGAATCCTGGGCTACGTCTTCGGGCAGGAATTTGAGGGCGACGAAGCGGTCCAGGCGGGTGTCCTGCGCTTTATACACCACGCCCATGCCGCCGCCTCCGAGCTTCTCAATGACCCGGTAGTGCGAGATCGTCCGGCCGATCATCAGGCTGGAATCTTAGGGCTGGAGGGAGGACAAGTCAATCAACGAAAGGGACTTGCGCGACGCTTTGAAAGTCAGTTAGCGCACAATCCAATAGCACACTCACAGCCCGAGGGCCTGCCAGTTGCTCGCTGGGTCCGCCGACAGGGAAGCGATCCACTTGGACGATAAGTCGGCGTTCCGTTCTTGTGGTGCCTGCCTGCTACTGTGCGGCGACGGCAATCACCCCAAGAATCGCTCGGTGGATGGCGAGCATTCTCGCTCTGTTTCGACCAAGGGGCGGAGGAATTTTGTTGGCCGTGCTGATTTGATAGTGCATAATTCCGAAACTCTTTTTTCTGTGGGAGGATACATGGGGGCTTCTATGCGCCAATGCGGTTGGGTGCTTGTGCTGCTGTTCCTGCTTGGATTGCTGTTGCCGGTTCGGGAAATGGCTGCCGCAGATGTTCCCTCCGACACGCCAGCCGGCCGAACGCGCACGTACTACATCGCTGCCGAAGAGATTGACTAGAACTACATTCCTGACGGCAAGGACATGATGATGACCCGCGCCTTCGACCCTTACGCGCGGGTGTTCACCGAGCACGCCGCCGACCGCATCGGCTGCACGTATCACAAGGCCGTTTTCCGCGAGTACACCGACGATAGTTTTCGAACTCTGAAACCACGGCCGGCGGAACTGGAGCACATGGGCCTGCTCGGCCCGGTGATTCGTGCCGAGGTCGGCGACACGATCAAGGTCGTTTTCCGGAACAACGCCAGCTTCCCATTCAGTCTGCACCCGCACGGTGTGGCCTATACGCGTGATTCAGAAGGTGCGATGTACGGCGACGGCATGGACCACCCAGAAGCGGACGGCCTGGTTCCACCGGGCAAAACGCACGTGTACACCTGGTTTGCACGCGAGCAGGCCGGACCGGGCCCGCAGGACGGCAGTTCGGTGGTGTGGATCTACCACTCCCACAATTACGAGCCGAAAGACGTGAATGCCGGACTCATCGGACCTATTGTGATTACCCGCCGTGGGATGGCGCGCCCTGATGGTTCTCCGAAGGATATTGATCACGAATTCTTCGCCCTGTTCATGATTGTGGACGAAAACCAGAGCCAGTATTTGGAGCAGAATGTCCGCGCCCATGTCCCCGATCCTGCCAAGCTCAACCGCCTGGAACTGGTACCGGAGGACCCAGATGGCAATGCCGATCTACCGCTGGGACGTGGTTTCGCACTGAGTAACCTCAAATTCACCATCAACGGCTATATGTACGGCAACGGCCCCATCATGACCATGCGCAAGGGCGAGCACGTGCGTTGGGTCGAGTTTCGGATTGAACCGAAGTCGGCTCTGGACGGCAAGACGCTGACGGAAGCGGGATTCAGTCAGCCAATTGGATATCAACTGCTCTCCATCTCGCGCAAGGGAGAGGATCTAACACTCGCTCCCGATCTTCGCCTGCATGGTGAGGATTTGTTGTCCATGTCGGCTCCAGCTGACGACGTGGCCGGACTCTGGGCTGTAATCGGTTTGGTTCCGGCTTATGGAAATCTGCCGTCCAAGGAACGTTATCTAAACCAACTCGTGGAAGTAGTCGTTTCACCAGAAACCCCAGCCGTGGGCCGGCTGATGTCCGAGATTCCTCTACCGGGCAGTCCTTATAGGCTCAGAGTGGTTGAGCGTATCGCACGACGGCCAGGCACCGCCGGACCCGCTTGGAGATTATCGCTTGCAGGCCGGGGATGCCACGATACTTGAGGTCACCGATTCCTTCTTCTATGAGAACCGGCGCGAGTCCGACTTCGTTCTGATCAGAGGCATTGAGGGCTATCAAGTACAGCACGTGAGCCACGCCTTGGTTGCCCTTACGATTACCGTAGCCATGATGGCGCTGGCAGCCTTCAATGTGACCACTATGCTCAACGCGGCGTTGCTCGCTACAGCCGCCATGCTGGTGACCGGCTGCCTCACCATTCAGCGCATTTGGGACAGCCTGGACTGGCGAACTGTGGTGGTCCTTGGCGCTGCGGGATCGAGCCGTGCGACATCAGGAGATACAGAAATGAAAACCCGTGCGGTATTCCTTTCGACATTATTATTTTCACTCATTCTCATCCTTGCGGGTTGCTCCACAACCCCTACTACCACCACCTCTAGCGCCAGCCAACCGGCTGCCGCGGCTGCCACTGATCCCTTGCCTTCATGGAACAATGGGCCGGCGAAGCAGGCGATCATTGACTTCGTCAAAACGACGACTGACAAAAGCAATCCGAAGTTCGTTGCGCCAGAGGATCGCATCGCCACCTTCGATCAGGACGGCACAACGTGGGTCGAGCACCCTATCTATTCGCAGGTGCTGTTCATGTTCGATCGAGTAGTCGCTCTGGCGCCTCAGCATCCCGAGTGGAAGACGAAACAGCCTTTCAAAGCCATCGTCACCGGCGACAAAGAGGCAATCGCGAAGCTCACCCTCAAGGATATTGAAGTTATCGGCCTGGCAACCAGCACCGGCACGACCACGGAAGAGTTCCAGGCGATCGTAAAGGATTGGATGGCGACGGCGAAGCATCCCCGTTACGACAAGCCCTATCCACAGATGGTTTACCAGCCGATGCTGGAGGTCATGAAGTATCTGCGCGACAACGGCTATAAGACGTACATTGTGACCGGCGGTGGGCAGGACTTTGTGCGCGCGTATGCACAGCAGGTGTACGGTATCTCGCCGGAACAGGTCATCGGCTCGGCGCTCGAAACGCAATACGGCTACAACAAAGAAGGACAGGGCGTCCTGATGCGGGCGCCGAAGCTGTTGCTCAACAACAATTTCTCTGGCAAGCCGGAGGATATTTATCTCTTCCTCGGACGCCACCCGAAGGCGGCCTTCGGTAACTCAACCGGCGACCAGCAGATGGAAGAGTACACACAGGCAAACGGCGGTGCGTCTTTGATGATGATGGTGCTGCACGACGACGCCACGCGTGAGTACGCCTATGGTCCGGCACAAGGGCTGCCTGATTCTCCAATCGGTACCTTTAGCCAGGCGTTGTACGACGAGGCCAAGGCGAAAGGCTGGACCGTGATCAGCATGAAGAACGACTGGAAGCAGATCTTTGCCTGGGAGAAATGATCGACGAGACCGCGATGAGGCCTGCATTACCGATCGTGAGCACGAGCGGCAGGCGGGCGCGTCTCCTGCCGCTCACACGTCGGTGTGACGAATGACACAAGAGCTAGGTGCATGGCTTTCTAGAATTGAATGAGTACATGAGCAACTTCAACGATCCCTTATCACCGCTGCCTCTCTATCCGGGAACCAAACCGCGCTTCCACGCGATGGTGAAGCCGATAGGAGCGATCTGCAACCTGGATTGCACCTACTGCTATTACCTGCACAAGGAAGAGCTACTGGGAAGCAATAGCAAATTCCGCATCACTGACGAAATTCTCGAGACTCACATTCGACAGTACATCGAAGGCCAGCGCGGCGACGAAGTCGTGTTTTCGTGGCAGGGCGGCGAGCCTACGCTGCTCGGCGTGGAATTCTTTGAGAAGGTGGTGGCGCTGGAAAAGAGATATAAGCGTCCGGGCCTGAATATCGAGAATGATCTTCAGACCAACGGCACTCTGCTGAACGATGAGTGGTACTCGTTTCTGCGCCGAAACAAGTTTCTGGTTGGGCTGAGCATTGATGGTCCGCGGGAGCTGCATGATCGCTTCCGAACCAACAAAGGCGGCCAACCGACGTTCGAAAAAGTATTCGCCGCCGGCCTGCAGCTGCAGAAGCATGGAATCCCGTTTAACACGCTGACGGTTGTCAATCGAGTCAACGCAAAGAAGCCCTTGGATGTTTATCGCTTCCTGAGCCGTGAGCTTCGCCCGCGGCAGTTGCAATTCATTCCCTGCGTCGAGCCCAAGGTCTTTACGAAAACTGCACCTCAGAAATGGGATCCCGCTACCTTGCCGATGCAGGATTCTCCGGCCGCACATCCCGGGAATCCCGATTCCGTCGTCACAGATTGGTCGGTCGATCCCGACGATTGGGGCTACTTCCTGTGCAAGGTTTGGGACGACTGGTTCCGGCGGGATTATGGCAAGGTACACGTCAATCTATTCGAGACGGCCGTGGCGCAGTGGATGGGACTCGAATCGCAGTTGTGCGTTTTTCACGAGTTCTGCGGCAAGGGCGTGGCGCTGGAGCACGATGGCAGCGTCTATTCCTGCGATCACTATGTGTATCCCGAATACAAGCTAGGCAACATTGCCGAAACCCACATGTCGCGCATGGTTTTCTCCGAAGGGCAGAAGAAGTTCGGGTTTGCCAAACGCGATGACCTCCCACAACAGTGCCGCGAATGCAAGTACAAGTTTGCCTGCAACGGCGAGTGCCCGAAGAACCGGCTGATTCGCACGCATGACGGCGAGCCCGGCCTGAACTACCTCTGTAGCGGCTTGCAGCAGTTCTGGCAGCACATCGATCCCGACATGAAAGACATCCTGCAACGCATTGAGCGCGCCGGAACGCCAAAGAACCTCCCGACGTTTCGGGTATAGTGGGGCGCAACTGGCAGTTCCCCAACAGCCGGGATCGTTGTGAACTGGACTAGACGGAAGGCCTGCTCGCATAGCGGGAGAGAAATAGAGTCATTTGAAAGAGGAAAACTGTGGATCTAGGTGCAGGCGTTCGAAAAGCAGCGTTTGGAGCACTGGCCCTCTCAAGCTTTTTCGCAGGCGGCAGTGCAACCGCGGATGCGCAAGCAGCGGGCCCTAAGAAGCCAAACATCCTGGTTATCTTTGGCGATGACATCGGCTACTGGAACGTTAATGCCTACAACCAGGGTATGATGCATTACGGTACGCCCAACATCGACCGGATCGCTCATGAAGGTGCGTTGTTCACCGACTACTACGCGCAACAGAGCTGCACCGCAGGACGCGCGGCATTTATCACCGGGCAGAGTCCCATTCGCACGGGACTGACCAAGGTCGGGCTGCCGGGTTCGCCCGTCGGCCTGCAAAAGCAAGATCCCACGCTCGCCGAACTGTTGAAGCCGCTCGGCTACATGACCTTTCAGAATGGCAAGAACCATCTTGGCGATCGCAACGAATTCCTGCCTACAGTGCACGGCTTCGATGAGTTCTTCGGCAACTTCTATCACCTGAATGCTGAAGAAGAGCCGGAAAATATCGACTATCCGAAGGGTCCCAGCTTCAGCGCGGAGTTTGGGCCGCGTGGCGTCTTCAAATGCAAAGCCACGGCTACGGACAACCCAGCGCCTGCCGATCCTCGCTTCGGCCCATGGGGTAAACAGGTGTGCGAAGATACCGGTCCGCTCACCAAGAAGCGCATGGAGACCGTCGACGACGAATTCCTAGCGGCGACGCTGGATGACATTGATCGCTCGGCCAAGGCGGGTAAGCCATTCTTCATCTGGCACAACACCACACGCATGCACATCTGGACGCATCTGTCGCCGAAGTACGAGGCCATGGTCAACGAGAAGGGTCTGTACGGCGCCGGCATGACCCAACTCGACGACAACATCGGTGCGATCCTGAAGAAGCTGGACGACCTCGGCATTGCAAACAACACTATTGTCATCTTCACTACCGATAACGGCGCCGAAGCAATGAGTTGGCCTGACGGAGGAACCACTCCCTTCCGCGGCGAGAAAAACACCAGTTGGGAGGGCGGTTATCGCATTCCCTTCGTCATCCGCTGGCCGGGAGTAATCAAGCCCGGAACTGTAATCAACGATATTGCGGCGCATGAGGATCTGGTCCCCACGCTGATGGCTGCGGCGGGCGTGCCCGACGTCAAGGAGAAGCTGTTAACCGGCTATCAGGCGGGCGCCATGACCTACAAAGTCCATCTTGATGGCTACAACTTCATGCCCTATTTCAAGGGCGAAACGCAGGAGGGCCCGCGTCACGAGTTCCTCTATTGGACCGATGACGGCGAACCTGCTGCGCTTCGCTACAACCGCTGGAAGATGCTGTTCCTGGAGCAGCCTGCTCACGGCTTTGCCGTCTGGGAGACACCCTTCATTGCGTTGCGCCTTCCCAAGCTGTTCGATTTGCACGCCGATCCCTTCGAGCGGGCGGAATACGAAGGCATCGACTATCCGCGCTGGCGGATCGATCGGGCCTACCTGGTCATTCCCGCGGCCAGTTACGTCGGGCAGTGGTTGAGCAGCTTCAAGGAGTTTCCGCCGCGCCAAGCTCCGGCCAGCTTCAACCTCAACCAGGTAATGAAGGAGATCACGAACGCGGCCAGCGGAGACTGAGCCGTTGCACAACTTCGCTTTACGTTTTGTCGATATAGTGCTTGTTTGTTTTCCCAATCGATCTGTTTTGACCAGGTGACCACACCATAGTGAATTGGAGAGAAGAGATTATGAACCGAAACATGACAGCAAGAAGGGCAATTATCGCGACTCTATCGCTAGCAGCATTTTTGCTGCTATGCGGAGTCGCCGGCGCGCAAACCATTAATGGTGTAATTAACGGGCGCAGTGGCGCCACCATGACTGTTCAAACTCAAGACATGGGCAACGTGGTCGTGGTTCTGAACGACTACACCAGCGTGGAAGACGTATCGGGCTTATTCCATGCTCGTAAGAAGCAGATGGGCCTTACCGTTCTGGAGCCGGGTCTGCAGGTGCAAGTGCAAGGAAACTACAACCCGCAGAATCAGTTGGTGGCAAATACTATCAAGTTCAACAGTAAGGACCTGCAGAACGCCACCGATATTCAGGCCGGCGTCACTCCTGTGGAACAGCAGGAGCAAGCGCAGCAGAAGAAGATAGCTCAGCAGCAGGCACAAATTCAGCAGGAAAAGCAGGCTCAGGAGCAACAGCAAGCAGAACTGGCGGCTCAGCAAGCTAAGATCGCCGCCAACAAGGCTGCCATCGCGGCGGTCAACAAACGCTTTGGCGAGTTGGCCGACTACAACATTTGGGACGAGGTCACGGTGTACTTCGGCAACGACAAGGTCACGGTTGATCCGCAATACGACTCTAAGTTGCTGGCGCTGTGCAAGAAGGCCACGACCGTCACTGGCTATGTGATTCAGGTAAAGGGCTATGCATCGGCCGTGGGCTCTGCTGCCCTTAACCAGAAGCTGAGCCAGGAGCGGGCAGCCAACGTAACCGACTTCCTCGACCAGCAGTGCCACATTCCTCTTACCAACGTATTGGCTCCCGGCGCTATGGGCACCAGCAAGCAGGTAGCTCCCGACACGACAGTCGAAGGCCAGGCCGAGAACCGGCGCGTTGTGGTCAGGGTGCTCCAGAACAAAGGTATTGCGGGAACATAAACGCTAACTGTTGCAGAAATTGGGGTCGGAACATTCGGCCCCATTACACACTTCGGGGCTAAGAAATGTATCCCGAGGTAGTGCAATGGGGATTTTACGGCAGTGATTGTTGCGCAAACGATCTAACGGATGTTCATTCGTTGACTTGCCGCACTTCCGGCCCTAACATTCAGCCGCATGGACGGGCAAACCATTTCCCATTACCGCATCCTCGCCAAACTCGGCAGCGGCGGAATGGGGGTGGTTTACAAAGCCGAAGACACGCGGCTCCATCGCCTGGTTGCCCTCAAGTTCCTGCCTGATAACGTCGCGCGCGACGCGCAAGCTTTAGCGCGGTTTCAGCGCGAAGCCGAGGCGGCATCCGCACTGAACCATGCCAACATCTGCACCATTTACGACATCGGCGAAGAAGACGGGCGCGCGTTCATTGCTATGGAGTTCCTCGAGGGCGCGGCGCTGGATCACCGCATCGCCGGGCGCCCGCTGGAAACCGAGCTGATACTTGATCTGGCTACCGAGATCGCCGACGCGCTGGAAGCGGCGCACAGCAAAGGCATCGTTCATCGCGACATCAAGCCGGCAAACATCTTTGTCACCGAACGCGGTCACGCCAAGATCCTCGATTTTGGCTTGGCCAAAATTACGCAGCCCGACCCCGCGGTCGCGGCAACCAATCAGGCCACCCAACTGACCGGTCAAGGATCGCCCCTCGGCACCGTGGGGTACATGTCTCCTGAGCAGGTCTTTGGAAAAGAGCTGGACGCGCGCACCGACCTGTTTTCCTTCGGCGCCGTACTGTACGAAATGAGCACCGGGGTGCCCGCGTTTCGCGGTGAGACGTCTTCCATCATCGTTGACGCCATATTGAACCGCCAACCTGTCTCAGCTCTAAGACTGAATCCTGATCTGCCACCGGAATTAGAAGCAATCATCTCGAAGGCGCTGGAGAAAGATCGCAAGCTGCGTTACCAGAGTGCGGCGGAGATGCGGGCCGACCTACAGCGACTGCATCGCGGATTGGAAACCGATCGCATAACACGGAGCAGCGCAAGCCCAGGCGGAACGTGGTCATCTCCGGTCGCGAGCATCAACAAAGGCAAATTGCTGGGACTGGCGCTACTCCTGCTACTCCTGGTGGCAGTGGGAGGCTACTTCTGGAAAAGCCGACGTCACGTCGGCGTCAACAAAGTGAATACTGCGTCGATTGCGGTGCTGCCCTTCGCCGACATGAGTCCAGGAAAAGATCAGGAGTATTTTTCCGATGGGTTGGCTGAAGAACTGACCAACGAGCTCGCTAAAGTGCCCGGCTTAAAGGTTACGGGCCGCTCTTCCGCCTTTCAGTTCAAAGGCAAGAATGAAGACTTACGAGCTGTGGGACAGAAGCTGAACGTCGCCAACATTCTAGAGGGAAGCGTGCGCCAGGAAGGTAGTCATGTCCGGATTACCGCCGAGCTCACGAAAGTGAATGATGGCTTTCAGCTTTGGTCAGAAGAATACAACACCGAGTTGAAGGACATCTTTGCGGTGCAGGATCAAATCGCGCGTGCTGTCACTCAGGCACTGCAAATCAAGCTGCTCGGCGCTAACGCAAACCCTGCCCCGGCGCGGTCCGTCAATCCCGCCGCCTACCAGGCCTATTTGCAGGCTGCGTATTTCTTGAATCGAGGATCGGATAAGGCCAACTACGACAAGGCTCTGGCTTACGCCGACCAGGCGATCAAGCTGGATGCGAATTTCTCGCCCGCCTGGGCGCTGCGCTCAGACATATTTGCCGCCATGGCTTTTGACAGCTTCATGGACCTGAGCGCAGGAGCCCGACGGGCGCGCGCAGACGCGGAGCAGGCTATCGCTCTGGACCCGAACTCGGCCGACGGATACCTGGCCTTAGCGAGTCTGCGCTTGAATTACGACCTCGATTGGGAAGGCGCTCAAGCTGCCTTGGACAAGGCGACGGCGCTGGAAGCGGGAAGTGCCGATGTGCTCGGCACTCGCGCCGGCTTGGAAGAACTGCGGGGCCGTCTGGACAAGGCAATCGAGCTATGGAAACAAGCAACGGCACTAGATACGCTATGTTCTTCCTGTTATCTATTTCTTGGGAACGACCTTTACCAAACCGGGCAATACGACGAAGCCGACACCGTATTGCAGAAAGCTCTGCAGCTGGATCCCCAGCAGGGATACATTCACTTCGTCCGAGGCCAGATCTTACTGGCTCGGGGCCGCCCGCAAGACGCCTTGGCGGAAATGCAGCAGGAACCGAACGAGGGGGTGAAGTTGGCTGGGGAGGCCATGGCTTATCACTCCCTGGGCCGTCAACAGGCTTCGGAAGCCGCGTTGCAAGAACTCATCGCCAGCCATGGTAACGATGGGGCATATCAGATCGCTGAAGTTTATGCAGATCGCGGGGAGGCGGACAAAGCACTCGAGTGGCTGGACCGGGCCTACCAACAGCACGACTCCGGCTTGCCATATCTCAAATCCGATGGGCTGTTCAAGAACCTGCACCGGAACCCGCGCTACATTGAACTTTTGAAGAAGATGGGTTTACCGCTGTAATCTGGCTGCCGGCACTGAGTGATCACTCTGTTTTCGCCAAGCTAATCACACAGATACCTTTGCCCCTTGATAAAGTGTCCGCCTGAGGGGCCATTCCTGCGAGCCGCAGATCGATCAGGTCCTCGGCCTTGTACACGACCCGTTCCGCCGACGAGTCTGGCGAGAATGCAGTAATGCGAGATCGTGGAGTCGATCATCACGAAGCAGCTGACCGGGATAGGCTGGAGCCTTGTGGCCGTCAATCTGGTGCTGGAATCAATTGCCGAAGAGTGCTTACACAGACGCGCACGCGTAAAGTGCGCCACCAATTGCCACAGTGGCAGTCACCAACGCGCGGGATATTTTGGGATCGAAAGTGGCGGCGTCTACTGACACCATAAATAGTCTGGTCAGATTGACGAATGGCCTTATAATTTCGGGCACCGCGCTCATCTCCGGAAGCGCCTGGAAAGGGGACATGGCGACTGACAGGTCTGCCCCTATAGTTCCCGTGGTTGAAATTGCGGCTGCGCTGTTAGCTCGTCCCGAAACAGCGGCGCGAGCGCAGGTGATCGCGAACCGGGTTTGCGATCTTGTACCGGACAGCGCGGCGGTAGTGTACGTCATCGAGGACCAGGAGAACCCTGCCTGGGCTGCCAAAGCCAAAGCTGGCGAAATCAATGTGCCTAAAGTTGTGGACTTCGAGGTGGGCACACTCGGCGCAATTGCCAGCGGTCGTGCAGTCCAGACATTCGACTTCGCCACGTTAGACCGGCAGGAGTTCTCACATCTGGACATCCGGCGCAATGCCGTGTCTCTCGCTTATCTACCTCTGATCGCAGAAGACGTTCTGGTGGGCGCAGTTGAGGTGATCGCGTACGAGCGCTCCTTGCCCGCTACCGCATTGCAGTACCTGAGCGAGCTAACGGAACTCGCGGCGCCGGCGATCGCGGCCGCCCTGAACTACGAAAGCGAACGCAACATCAGCCTGCAGTCGATCAGCCGCGTTACGCAAATGTACGACCTGGAGAAGGTCTTCAACTCCACGCTGGAATTAGACGAACTGCTGGAGATGATCGCCAAGAAGTTTGCGGACGTCATGAACGTGCAGGCCGTCAACCTGTGGATGGTGAACGGCGACGACTTGGAGCTGGTATACCAAGCAGGATTCGACACGACAGTTGCGGTCGGAGATTTGCAGAGAGTTGGCGAGGGAGTCGCCACAGAGGTTTCGGAGAGCGGCGAGGTGGTTCTGATTGACGATCCCGATGACGAGCGTCTGCAGAAGCGGTCCGCTGGTCATGAAGACGGCGAAGTGTTCTCGCTTGTGGCGGCGCCGCTGATGGAACTGCAGAGTCTGGTTGGGGTCGTAGAAGCAGTAAACCGCCAGGATGGTTTGCCGTTCGATGACGACGATCACTTCCTGCTGATGAACATGTGCGAGACCGCCAGCAATGCGCTGCACAATGCCGAGTTGCTGCAGGCGGAGCGCAAACTTGAGGTGCTGGAGGCACTGGTCAAAGTCAGCAGCGAAATCACCTCCACGCTCGACATGGACCGCGTGTTACAGGCGGTGGTGAACGAACCGGGAGACGTCATTGGCTATGAGCGCGCCGCCATCGCGCTGGAAACGCGCGGCAAGCTGCAGATCAAAGCGGTGTCCGGGGCGGTAAAGATCAATCCTCAAGATCCGGATATTGTCCGCCTGCAATCACTGCTGGAATGGGCATCGCTCTCCAACAGTCCAATTCTTGTTCGTCAGCACGGGGAAGAGATCGATGCTGATCGCGAAGAAACCCGAGCCAAGTTCCAGGCCTACTTTGAGCAGACGGGCATGCGGGGATTTCATTCTCTTCCGCTGGCCGATGACGACGGACGCATTGGCATCCTTTCGTTCGAGAGCAGCGATCCCGATTTCCTGGGCACAGCTCACCTGGAAATGATCAAGGTCCTGGCCGGGCAGGCTACGGTGGCGCTGCGTAACGCGACGCTGTATCGCGAAGTTCCCTTCATCGATCTGCTGGGGCCGATTCTAAGTCGCAAACGAAAATTCCTGGCAATGGAGAAGCAGCGGCGGATGCTGTTCGTCAGTGCCGCCCTGCTGGTTGTGATCTTTCTGGCGGCCTTCCCGCTGCCTCTGCGTGTCGATGGTACGGCGGTGGTCGCGCCTGCTCACAACGCAAACATTCAGCCCGAAGTTGCGGGCCTGGTGAAACGCGTGGATGTCCGCGAAGGCGACAAGGTCTCGGAGGGGACAATTCTGGCGCAGTTGGACGATTGGCAATACCGGATGGCGCTGGCGACTGCACAAGCCAAGTATGAGACTGCGATCTCCGCGATGGATCGGGCGCTGGCTTCTAATGATGGGACCGAAGCTGGAATCCAGCGCGTGCAGGCAGACTTCTGGAAAACGGAGGTCGCGCGCGACCAGCAGTTACTGGAAAGAACTGTGTTGCGAACTCCCATCGCGGGCCGAGTAGCTACGCCCCACATCGAAGATCTCGTCGGACTGAATCTGCGTCCTGGCGACACCTTTGCCGAAGTGGTGGACACTTCGCACGCCGACATCGATGTGGCAGTCGATGAGGCGGACATCGGGCGGGTGCGCGCCGGACAAAACGCCGCGGTAAAACTTGAGGGCCTGCCGAACTACACGTTTCACGCTCCCGTAACGGTCGTTAGTCCAAAGGCGGGAATGAGTGGCGGCGAGCGCTTCTTCTATGCCCGACTGGTTGTACCAAATGATAACGGGCTGATACGCGCGGGAATGCTGGGGCGGGGAAAGATCTCGACGGGCTTGGCCCCGTCGGGATGGGTACTCTTCCGTCGTCCGCTAATGTGGCTGTGGTCGAAGGTGTGGACATGGGTTGGCTGGTAGGAGGACGCGCTGTGAAGCAACACATTCTCTGGCTTCTGATGCTGACGTTGGCTTGCAGCGGCTGTAACAACTCGAAGGAGGTTTCCGTATCCGCGGCTTCGTCTGTCGCTGCTCCCGCACCGGAGAACCCGCCTGCACATCCCGCCACGCCGAGCGATACGGTGGTTGCGTCGGGGCCGATTGTCGTGGAGAACCAGCTTGACGTTGAAGCCCAGCGCGAAGGTGTTGTCGCAGCGGTGCTGATTCAGCCCGGAACCTCGGTTCGCAAAGGGCAGCTTCTGGCGAGACTGGATGACCGGCAGATCTCCGCCGACCTCGACGCCGCCGAGGCTCGCGTGCGGGCGCTCGAAGCCAACGTCGAAAACTGGAAGGCCGAAACCAAGGTACTTCAGGCGGACCGCAGCCGCGCCGAGAAGTTGTATGCCGATAAGGTGATCGCCAAGGAAGAATTGGACCACGCTGTCTACAAGGAGGAGGCAGACGAGTTTGAAGTCAAGCGCGAATCCGAAAGTTTGAACAACGCCAGAGATGTGCTTCGCTCCTTGCAGCTCGAAAAAGAGAAAACCGACGTTACTGCGCCTTTCGACGGAATTGTAGCGCGGCGTTATGTGCGCGTCGGACAGAAGGTCGCGGTCGGAGATCGCCTCTTCTGGGTAACAGCTATGGCGCCGCTGCAGGTCAGGTTCACGCTTCCGGAGCGTTTCTTCGGCAAGGTTCACGAGGGCGAGATGCTCAGCGTAAGCTCCAGCGATATCTCTCCGGAATCCAAATACGGCGCCCGCGTCGTTCAGGTTAGCCCAGTGGTCGATCCATCCAGCGGTACGCTGGAAGTGCTCGCGCAAATCACGGATACCAAGACCGAGCTTCGGCCCGGAATGCTTGTAAACGTCACGCTCAACCAGCACCCATGAACATCCTGGAAGCTTTCGATGCAGCGCTGCCGGAGATCCCGGCGAAGACTGCTCGTCAGAGCCTTCCTGAGCTCGATCCGCGGGTCATTTCCAAAGAGCACCTGGAGCAGGGAGTGCCCACCGTCCTGGCCAAAATGCCGGGCAGCGACACCTATGTGCGCCTCACGCCGGAACAATGGACATTGCTGGAGTTGTTCGACGGCGAGCGCTCGTACGACGAACTGTCGGAGCTGATACGAGAGAAGACGGGGATCGCTTTTACCGCCGACGATGTGAAGGAATTCTCATCCTTCATGAGGGATCAAACGGATCTTCTCTATCGCACCCCGATGGAAAAGAGCATTACGCTGAAAGAGAAACTTGGCGACCAGCGGCACAGACGAAAGCGCTTCGGATTTTCCGACATCACCGATATCACGCTGCACAAATGGCCGCACGCCGATGACTACCTGACGCGGCTGGAGCCGTACGTCAGGTTCATCTACACGCCCTGGTTCACTTTGCTGACGCTGGCTTGCTTCGGCGTGATGGTCTGGATGTGGCTGGGCAAGCTGGACGAAATCTGGTATGACAGTTTTCGCTTCTACAACTTCACGGAGAAGACGGTTTGGGACCTGGTGGAATTCTGGTTCCTTTTCGGTGCGATGGCGTTCGTCCACGAATCCGCACACGGCATGACCTGTAAGCATTTTGGCGGCAACGTTGAAAAAATGGAATTCCTGTTGATGTACTTCGCGCCCACCTTCGTCTGCGATGTTACGCAGATATGGGTGGTCGGAGAGCGTCGGGCCCGGCTGTTCACCATCGCCGCCGGCATCTGGGCCGACCTGGTCATCTGCTTCATCGCCACCGTCGTCTGGTGGACTACAGCTCCGGGGATGGGGATTCATGATTTTGCCTACAAGGTCATTATGGTTTCGGGCATAGGAGTGACCCTGGTAAATCTGAATCCGCTCATCAAGCTGGATGGCTATTACATGTTCTCCGAACTAGTCGGGGAGGGTGATCTCAAGGAGCGGTCCACGCTGTACGTTTCGGAGTGGGTAAAGCGGAATCTCTTCTTTCTGCCCGTGGAAGTGGAGTACGTCCCCCGGCGTCGCCGCGTTCTCTACATCCTGTACGCGCTATTTTCGGGGATTTATGGCTATGTGCTGATTGGGGCGGTCGTAATTTTCCTCTATCACGTGCTGCGTTCTTTCACCCCGGAATATGCCTGGCTACCCGCATTGCTGGTCGCGTTTCTCATCTTCCGGTCGCGGATTCGAAAGCTGGTGAGATTTATGAAGGACGTCTACCTGGACAAGAAAGATCGCGTCAACGCCTGGTTCACACCGGCCCGGGTCGTCATCTGCTCCGCCGTGGCGCTGGCTGTTCTGTTCGTGCCGCTGTGGCCGGACTTCGTCGAGGCCCGCTTCGTCCTGGAGCCAGCCCACCGCGCCATCGTTCGCGCCGACGTGCCCGGTGTCGTCGTGCAGGTGCTTACCAGCGAGAACCAAACGGTCACATCAGGCACGCCGTTGGTCAGACTGCGCAATCTTCAATTGGAATCGGAAGCAGCTGCAGCCAATGCCGGCTTTCGCGAAGCCTCCGCCCGCGCCATCACTGCCGACCAGCTCTACGCTGACGTAGGACGCGCCGAGCATGAGCGGGACGAGTCAGCCGAGCGCCAGCAAATCTTATCCAGTCACTTAAGGCAATTGGATTTGGTGAGCCCGATCGCAGGAGTGGTCTTGACGCCGAATTTAACGGATCTGCTGGGGAGCTTCGTGCCGGCAGGTACCACTATCGCCGAGGTCGCAGACCTGAATACAATGACAGCCCGCATCTACATCCCTGAATACGACATTCGGGATGTGCGCATCGGAACCCGTGCCAGGCTGCAGGTAGCGTCTCAGATCCTACCCATTTCCGGCACGCTGGCATCCATCGCGCCGCTCTCTGCTGAAATCGATCCCAGCCTCGCCGAGAAAGACCAGCTGAGTGGCATTGTGCCGCCGCCCTTCTATCTGGGATTTGTACATTTGCGAAACGATGGGACGCTGCGTGACGGCATGACCGGCACCGCCAAACTGTTTGTCCGTCGTCGCAGCCTGGCGGACATGATGGCTAGATTTGGCCGCGATCTGGTGCTGCGGCGCCTGTGGTAAACAAATCGCCCGTGAAATGAAAAAGGTCCCGTGTTCACAGGACCTTTGACGAAGTGGGATAGGGAAAGCCTGTTCAGCTACACATAGCTGCGGTTCCGGATGTCGGACACTTACAGCGCGCGAATCGCCGGCTTTACAGCGCACGAACAGCGGGCTTCACGGCAGCACGAACGGCTGGTTTCACCGCAGCTCGTACGGCGGGCTTTACGGCGGCGCGTACCGCAGGCTTTATCGCGGCGCGTACCGCAGGCTTTATCGCGGCGCGTACCGCAGGCTTTATCGCGGCGCGTACCGCAGGCTTTATCGCGGCGCGGATGGCCGGCTTTACCGACGGCGACGTTGTTGGGGTGGCCAGGATAGCCTTCTGAGCGGCTGTTCGCTGAGTGATGAGCGACTTCTTCTGCACTGACATGCAATCTCCTTTTCGCTGCTTCTCTCGCTGCGGGTTACAAACCGCTCGAGGCGACGTACTTGGACATTGCAGAATGAGTGCCAAACCGTAGACGCTAGGACGGACGAATGGGGCTACCTGTTTTCAGCGACTTGCGATCTGGGCTACTCTAGCGCCGTCGAAAAGAGATTAAAAATCCATCTCTGACGGATGAAAAACTCATCTCGCCGCATCGAATGTCAGATTTCTCATGTCTTGGCGATCTGATACTTGCGGCAAAGATAGTGCATTCTCTGCTTATCAATGTGCAGTAAGCGGGCTGCATCCACTTTGTTCCCGCTGCTCCGCCGCAATGCGGCCTGAAGATAGGCGACCTCGATTCTCGCGATCTCCTCGTCGAACTGCACGCCCTGCTCGGGAATGAGCAGCGCCTCCTGTGTGGTGGTGCTGTGGTACAGGATCCGCTGGGGCAGATGTTCCATCTTGATCAGGGGCCCATCCACCATGAGCACCAATCGTTGCACCAGATTCTCCAGCTCTCGCACATTGCCCGGCCAAGGGTCTTCCTCCAGCACCTGCATCACGTCCGGAGCCACCCGCTTCAGCGGTGCTCCATTATCCGCGCAGTAGATGCGCAGGAAGTGTTCGATGAGCAACGGCACATCTCCGGCTCTTTCGCGCAGAGGCGGCAGTGAAATTGGCACCACGTTGATTCGGTAGTACAAGTCTTCACGAAAGCGGCCGACCTGGACCATGGCCTCAAGGTCTTCATGGGTGGCCGTGATCAGGCGGAAGTCGATCTTCTTAGCGGTGTTGCCGCCGATGCGAGTTACCACGCGGTCCTCAAGAACGCGCAGCAGCTTCGTCTGCAAAGCCAGGCCCAGAGTGGCGATCTCATCGAGAAACAAAGTGCCGGTGTGTGCCAGTTCGATATGGCCGGCACGGGCCGTCCTGGCATCGGTGAAGGCTCCCTTTTCGTGCCCGAACAGCTCCGCCTCAACCAGGTTCTCAGGCAGGGCCGCACAGTTGATGCTGACAAAGGGCTTCTGGGATCGTGAGCCGAGCGACACGATGGCGCGGGCGACAAGTTCCTTGCCCGTGCCACTCTCGCCTCGGATCATCACCGTGCTGCTGCTATCGGCGACCCGTTGAATGGTGTCGTATACCAGACGCATGGCTTCGCTGGCGCCAATGAGTTCGCCGTACGATGTCTGCTCGGCCTTGGCGCTGTGCCGTTCACGGTACTCGATCTCTGCCCAGCGTTTTTCCAGCGCCCGTCCGAGCACAATCCTGACCTCTTCGAAGTTGATGGGGGCGACAAAGTACTCATCGACCGTGGCATCCATTGCCTTGTGACGAAGGGCTTTGCTGTGCGAGCGGGTCAACGCCGCCAGCAGCAGATCGGGCAGCAGCGAACGCAATTCGTTAGTAGCCGCCAGTCCCTCATCAGGGCGTTCACCAACCACATCGATATCCACGATGACGGCGTGTGGCGGGTGCTTTCTCACGCGCGCAGCCAAGTCATCCCAAGTCGGCAAGATGTGCAAGTCGTATTCAGCAGAAAGACACGCCTCAGCTTCTGGCCCGACGGACTCGTCGGTGGTGACAATGACGACGCTGAAGCGATGCTCGCTGTTGGTGCTCGAGATGGGTTGCTCCCAATCAGGCTCCGCGACAGGCGCCTGCGTTAACGCGGTGGTCGGGTCCTGAAACTCTGGGCCCGCCAGATGGCCAGGGCTTGCCTGGATGTCGCTTGCCGAGGGCATTATGCCATTGTTTTTTCAAACCCTGCAGTTTAATTTTTCATCTCCAGGCAAACGTTGTGGTCGTTAACCAGGAGTTTGGAACGGGCATTGGCTAATTGGAGTGGATTGCTCAGGAAGCAAAATACGCTTGCAAAGCCGCGATCTTCGTCATAGGGTAAGCGGCATCGGCCAAGGCTTCTCTGAAGGTTACCCTAGGAGGGTAGGTTGGATATTAATGTTCGCAAGCGATCGCAGGTGCAGGTGCTCCAATTAAAGGGGCAGCTTCGGCTGGGGGACGCGGTCGACGACCTGCAGCGCACGATCAATGAGTCATTGGCGGAGGGTGACACGCGCTTCGTCATCAACTTGTCGGAAGTGCCGATGATCGACTCTAGTGGCATCGGTGTACTGGTGCGATTTCTTGCGTCGGCTAAGAAGAGAGGAGGAAGCGTCAAGCTGGTGAACCTTTCCAGCTTCGCGCAAAAAACGCTGCGCGTTGTGGGAGTGCTTGGCCTGTTCGACGTTTATGAAGACGACGACCAGGCAGTCGCGTCGTTCAGTTGATCTCAGGACGGTAAGAATCAGGAAAATCCAATGAGGCTCCATGTCTTTTGAGGCGGGCGCGACCGACCAGCCCGGTCAAGTGACCAACACATTCGAGCTTCGCCTGCGAGGCGAAGTCCGCGCCATTTCCGAGGCGACGGACAGCATCGCCGCCAAGCTGCAGCACTTGCAAATTCCCGAAGAAAAGCGAATGGAGATTGTCCTGGCGGTCCAGGAAGCGTTGGCCAATGCGATAGTTCACGGCTGCAAGAACGACCCAACCAAAGAAGTACGCTGCCGTTTGGAACAGTATGCAAATGGTCGCATCTTGATCGTCGTCAGCGACCCAGGACCTGGTTATTCGCCGACACAACTTCCCAATCCCATGACGGCTGATCATATCTACGAAGACCATGGCCGCGGAATATACCTGATTCGCCAGCTGATGGATAACGTCTCGTTCGAGGACAACGGAAGCGAAATCAGAATGTGGAAGTATTGAGCCGCCCTTGCACTGTGGCCCGCTGTCGATTGCCAGCTTGAGAACGGTCTATCGAAACGGGCAAGTCATTAAATGAACAGTGATGAAACCCTCGTGGCAACGATGACTGCTGATGAATCCCAGAATCCCCTTAGCACTCCGTCGAAAATCCCGTCCTAGACTTAAGTAGCGGGCTCGGCCGCAACTTGGTTTATGGGTGTGATGGTGACTTGATAGCCGAGCTTCCGAAGGGCGCGCGCCAGCATCTGGGCGCGTTTCTT
>Ga0326727_10006684_pt1 | contig 31321 bp, 27 predicted proteins | sample MB2enrmetagenome_FD_207643 | JGI IMG/M metagenome (GOLD analysis project Ga0326727, IMG submission 207643) | Lab enriched peat soil microbial communities from McLean, Ithaca, NY, United States - MB29MY | ecosystem: Environmental > Terrestrial > Soil > Wetlands > Peat | place: USA: New York...
ACGCTCCCGCCCGGAAGGCTCGTGTTCCATAACAGAGGATGAATCCCGCCAGCCAGAATATAACCAATGCCAGGATCTTGATTGAAAGGGAGTTGTCCGCTCCGAACTGAGGCAGGGCCCACCCCGCGAACCAATTCAGTGTCACTCCGGTGAGAAGCAGAATCAGTCCTGTCCGAAGACAATATTGGACATTCGTGAAAATTGTGCTTCTCTCGAAAAACACGAGTGCCACACTGATGAAGGGAATCGCCATGGTATAGGAGTACTTGTCGTACTGGTTGTCGCCCCATAAGGAGTAATGCAGAAGCGCCCGCAGCGGCGTCCAGAATACGAAGAGGGACACGATAACCAGAAACAAGAAAAGGACATTCCTAGGCGAGGCCATTCTCGCCGCATAATCCGTAATCGCCGTGGGTCCGGGTCGAGGGGTCAAGTTTTGTCCAGCAGGCGGGAGCGAAGGGCCAACCGATGGAGTCGACATTTTCCGCGAGAATGATGATTCGATACCCAAGGAATCATCAATGTGCATGAGCGAGGGGCCAAAGTCAACTTTTACTAATCATACGCAGCAAAATTGTCCACCTTGGGGTTGCCCTTTGGTGGCATAGCCTATTGCCCTTTTGGTGTAGCCTATTGCCCTTCCGTACGATTGACAGCGAATCGGGGGTTCGGTCATTGTGTAGAGAGCGAAAGGTGGGTTGCTAGCAGAGCAGTTTGGCACTGAGGGTGTTGATCGGCGGGGACAGACCCACTCATGGGCACGAGACATCGCGGACCCTTCGAACCCTCCGGATTTTGCGACATCGTCAAAGTAAAAGCTCCAACTTTCAGTAAGGAGGAATTAGGAAATGCGAAATGCATCCCGACTCACTACAGCCGACTCCCAGGCTGTTCTTTCACCCTCTCGCCTTCGAAGCAGGGGACTTAAGCATCTGAGGGCGAAGCTTGTCTTCTCGATTGGTTTGCTTTGCTTGCTGTGCCTCACGCTGCCGGGTTCACTGCGGGCGGATACGGTTTACACCTACGCCTGTACCTCGACGGGTACTCCCCAATGTTCGTCCAACCCTACGTCGTATGTTGAAGTCTCCTCGGGTTTAGTCTTGAGCGACGTTGGACAGATAGATGAGGGGCGAAACTACAATGCCTCGGGAAGCTGGATGGTCACAACGGTACCCGAGCCTTGCACCTGGCTCCTGCTCGGCACTGGACTACTGTGTCTCTTGGCGTTGGCAGCGCGAAGCAAACGCCTTGCACCGTCGGCTTCATGATGATCGGGATGGGGTTAGCCTTTGCTGAGGTCCGCCAAATACTTGCGAATCTCTTCGCCCTTCGCATACTTGGGGTCTAATTTGAGAACCTGTCGAAACTGGGTGGCGGCCGCCGCAGGATTCTTCGATCGCTGGTAAGCCACGCCGAGGTGGTACCGGTAGGTGGGGCTGTTCGGAACCTCGGTGAGGGCCACTTGCAAGAGATCGATGGCAGACGGGTAGGCGCCGACCTGAATATAGGCCCAGGCCAGTGTATCGGCGGAGTTGGGCGAATCCGGCATGCTCCGGCGCGCGGTCTGGGCCAGCGAAAGCGCTACGTTCGCATCACCCCCGTGCTCGAGAAGCAAAAACGCCAGGTTGTTTGCCCCTAACCCGAAATTGGGATCAACCTGCAAGGCCTTCTGATAAGTTCCCTCGGCTTTCTGCCAGTTCCCGGACTTCTCTTCCAGAACACCCAAGAGCCCATAGCCTCGCAGATCGCGGGGATTTTGCTGGACCTCGCGCTCGGCGGTGGCCAAGGCCTGGGTGGGCGAACCGCGGGCGGCTTGCGTATCGGCCAGCAGGAGTAAGGCATTAAAGTTGTTCGGGTCAAGTTCGACGGCCTTCTCCAAAGCGGTTTGCGCTTGCTCATAATCCCGCAGGCCGTAGAAAGCCTGACCGAGCACCAAGTAATACGCGCTATTATTCGGCGCCCGCGTGATCTGCTCCTGGATGCGACTGATCAGGACATTGGCCGGCCTTTTCTCTTGGGTATAGGCCTGTAATAAGCGGACGAGCGCCTCTGTGAACGCGGGGTTAATGCCGAGCGCCTGATCGTAGAGTGCTTCGGCCTCTTTGTATTTTTTCTGAACTGCCCGGACCTCACCTAGACGCGTATAAGCAAGCGGGTCTTGTGGCGCGAGTTCGATGGCCTTTTTGAGGTCCGCCTCCGCGGCGACAAGGTTTCGCCGGCGCGCTTCCACTACCGCGCGAACGTCGTAGCCCGCGGCGGAAGCGGGCTGAGCGGCAATCATCGCCTCGGCGCTCTTCTCGGCTCCTTCCAGGTCGTTTTGCTGAAGCCCCAGTTGTGCCAGCGCCTCCTCGGCCGGCATCAGGTTGGGTTGCAGCTTTACGGCTTCGAGCCACTCGGCATGCGCCTGTTCAAGATTGGCGGTCTTGGCGTAGGCGAGGCCCAAGGAGTAATGTCCGGAAGCATTCTTCGGCTCAGCCTTGAGCGCTGACTGGAACAAGGGGATGGCATCGTTCGCGTGGCCCTGGCGAAGCCAGATCTGAGCTCGGGCGAAGGTCGCCTCCGTAGATTTGGGATTCTCATTCAAGATCTTGTCGTTGAGCTTTGTCGCTTCCTCCAGACGATTGGCCGCAATGAGAACCTGGATGTAGTTGTCGCTGACCTTGGTATCTTTAGGGTGGTCGTGGTAAAGTGAGGTGAATTCCTCGAGGGCCTTATCCATCTGGCCCGTCTGAACGTAAAACTCACCCAGCATCCGGTAGCCGTCGGAGTTGTCGCGGAGGGCTTGCTTTGCCTGCTTCAACACTTCCACGGCATCATTTTCTTTTCCATCCGCCAGGTAAACACGCGCCAAATCTCGGCGTGGGGCCGGGTTCTTGGGATCCAGTTCGATGGCGTGCTGGAACTGCTGCTCCGCCTCTTGGAACCGGCGCTGCCCCGCATAGAAGGCCCCCAAGGCCATGGGGGCTATCGGCGATGTAGGGTCCAGCGAAATCGCCTTCTTGTAGTTCTCCTCGGCCGCCGAGATTTGCTTCGCGTTCACTTCGAGCCTGGCCAAGTCGATATAGGAAATCGACCGGTTGGGGGCAAGTCGAATGGCCTTCTGCATTTCGTCCAGCGCGCCCTGGGAATCGCCCAACGCCGCCCGGGCCTTGGCCAGGAGCGTGTGCGCATCCACGTTCTGTGGGTCCGCCGCCAGGACGAGCTTGGCCTTGTTTTCCGCCCTCGCAGATTGCCGCGCGGCGAGCAGGAGGTTCCCCAAATCGATTTGGGCTTTCCAGTTCCGGGGAGCCACATCCACCGTCCGGTTCAGTTCCGCGAAAGCTCCCTGCCACATTCCCTGCTTCGCGTAACACTGCGCCAACTGGTAGTGAGCGTCCGCATACTTGGGGTCGATCTTGATCGCGTTTTGGAGCTGGATGGCGGCCTCGCGATATTTCCCCTTCTCGAAGTAACCTAGCGCGCTGTTGTAGTACTTCTGCTTCCTGACGTTGGGGTCCCGCCAGGCGCAGCTCACCAAAAAGCATCCGATGAGGGTGAGTCCAAGAAATCCAAGGAGTGAGGACCGAAGTCTATTCTTTGCCAAGGCAGTTTCCTCTGTTCACGCCCAAAAGCCTACCAGAAACTGATATAAGATTATAGTTCTGTCCGGGGAGGGCGCTGTCCTAATTTGGGCGTTAATATACTTACCTAACCAGACCTTTTGTCATCATGCCTCGCCAAGTCAAACGTTGCGTAACCAAGGCGTGGCGTACCTGGGGGTCATGGTTGTTATCCTGATTTTGGTCGTGCTATTTCTGTTCATTGTTTGGATACCCGTCCAAGGCTTCCATTTTCGGGATAATAAGATTGGGGTCGCATGGAGCGATAAGAATCCGTTTCTCCAGGAGATGATAAACGGTGTGGAAGCAAAAATACCATTCTTGAGGAGGGTCATCTGGAAAACCATCACCATAGATAATTGTCCCGGAGGTCAGGATGGATTGCAGACCCCCTTCTATCTTAGCTTGCGAGGCAGAAGGAGTTGTTATATCGATACTGTAAGGGTTGCCAGTTCCGCTAGATGGAAAGCGGTATCGTTTCCAACTGTATTCGATTGCGTTCTTGAAGATAACGGGAGAGCCAGGATCAGGCGTATAGACGGTGGCCTCATGGGCAACGACCTCAACAGCTCCAGATGGTATACGCCCGCTGTTTACCAAGGGAAGAGTTATGGCGTGTTCAGAAAAATCCAACCGTGGAGAAGAGATAGAAATATAGGCCCTCTCGGAGATATGCAGCGCGACACTCGCCGTATCAGCGGCGCGCTTTGCTGCGTCCGCAGATTTAATGGCAGCACCGGCTTGCTGATGAGCATAGTAGGTATAGAAGCCGGTGATGATAACAAGGGCAATCGCACAACCAGCTTCTATTCGTACTGCCAAGCTACTCTTCTGTTTGTCGTCTCTGTGGTTCTTGCTGGTCTTGCCGTTTGGTTTTGGTGTCTCGGATTCAACGGTGAGGGAGAGAGCGGGCGCGGGAAACTCTGGTTGCTTTGCTTCCCCCTGAGTTTTTTCGCCGGTTGGCTTGCCTGTTTCCTGATTCATCGTGGGCTCGATTTATTGGCTTTATAACTGACTGAAAACAACACAAATAAAGTACTTGACAAACCACGGCATTTAAGGTACTATACTAACCATGATGAACACCAATTCTACCCCGAAAACGCTGCTGGAAGCGGTTAAATTCTTCGCTGATTACGAAAATTGCCGCAAGTTCATGATGGACGCCCGGTGGCCCGATGGCATCGTTCGCTGCCCGATCTGCGGCTCCGATCATGTGACCTACATGGCAAACACCCGCCGCTGGAAATGCTACGGCAAGCACCCCCGAGCGCAGTTTACACTCAAGGTCGGAACGGTTTTCGAGGATTCGCCAATCCCCTTTGAGAAATGGCTCCCAACCCTCTGGCTGATCGTGAACTGCAAAAACGGAATCAGTTCGTATGAAGTTGGACGCGCGCTCGGTGTCACACAGAAGTCCGCATGGTTCATGCTTCACCGCCTTCGGCTCGCTATGCAGACGGGTTCGCTCATGAAGTTCAAGGGCGAAGTCGAAGTTGACGAAACGTTCATCGGCGGCAAGGCACGGAACATGCACATCTCGAAGCGCGACGAAAAAATCAACGGCACAGGCGGAAAAGACAAGACGGCGGTCATGGGATTCTTGGAGCGGGGCGGCCCGGTAAAGGCCACGGTGGTGGCCGACCGAAGGAAGAGAACGCTTCAAGGATTGGTAAAGAGTCAGGTCAAGGCTGGCTCCGCTCTTTACACCGATGCGCTGGCGTCCTACGACGGCCTTGACGGAGAATTCTTTCATCAGGTTGTTGACCACGCCGTTGAATACGTGAACGGAAAGGCGCACACCAACGGGCTGGAAAACTTTTGGAGCTTGCTCAAGCGCGGCCTCAAGGGAACGTACATCCGCGTTGCTCCCTTCCACCTATTCCGGTATCTCGACGAGCAAGCGTTCCGCTACAATGAGCGCAAGACGGATGACTTCAGCCGATTCCGTGCCGTCCTATCGCAGATCGTCAATCGGCGGCTCACTTACGACCAGTTGATTGGAGCGACCGTGTGAGGGCAAACCTAGAAACGTTCGAAGTCGAAAACCCAAAGGAAGCGATGCAGAAATTCCGCGATGCTTTGGCCGAAGTCGTGAAGGTTCCGAAGAGCGTAGTCGAGCGCAAACGGAAACGCGCCAAGGCCAGGAACAAGAAAAAGCGGAAACGCTAACCCTTGGGCCTGAGTAACGAGTCACCATGTCCCTGTTCGGCTTTTGGTTATTCAACTATATTAATGCCCTAATTTGGGGATTAACTTACTTGGCTCACCCGTAGCGGGTAGAGGATGAAAAGGGTTGGGCAACATCTTCCCAACCTGTCATCCTGAACCCCGACGCACTTCATCGGGGTGAAGGACCTCCGTAGTTCGCTGCGCTCACGTAGTCTCTGATAATGCCGGGGTCCTTCGCCCAAAGGACGGGCTCAGGATGACAGCATGCACTTACGGCTCTGCGATCAGATGAGGTGGATGATTGAAGTAAGTCATTCCCCTAATTTGGGCGTAACGCCGCCATCTTGGCGGCTCCATGCCGGCTGGAAGCCGGCACTACATCTGAAATCAGGACAGCACTCCGGGGAGACATTGATCGAGAAAGGAGGAAATATGAACAGGAGGCAACTTCTGGGCTCGGCAGTGGCGCTGCCATCCTTGGGAGCTGCGTTGTCAGGTGCGGCGTTGCAGCAGAAGGAGATGAAAATCACAGGGGTTGAGACGGACCTGCTGAAACCGCCTCCCGGCGCCCCCTACTATGATGCGCTTCAGACCCTGAACGTGGATAAAGGCTCCGTGGTCCTGCGTATTCGCACCGACGCGGGCATCACCGGGTGGGCCAGCAGTTCCTTCGGTAATGACGGCGAAGGGGCGCGGGTCGTCCAAGCCATTCTCGAGTACCAGGTAAAGCCCCTAATCCTGGGAAAGGACCCGGCCTTTCCTCGTCGCATCCGCGCCGACCTGTGGAAGGCGCTGAACTACCAGGGAGTAACCGGGGTGGCGCAGTTTGCCCTGGCTGCCACCGACATCGCCCTCTGGGATATTCTGGGCAAGAACGCCGGTCTGCCCGTGTACAAGATGCTGGGAGCGTGCCGCGACCGTATGCCGGTCTATTCCATGTGCGGCTGGTACTACGATAACGACGGGGATCTTTCCCAGTTCAAGCGCCAGGTCGCCGATGCCGTCGAACAAGGCTATAAGGGGGTAAAGATCAAGGTCGGGAAATATTCCATCGACGACGATATCCGGCGCATCCGCCTGGCGCTCGACACGGTCGGAAAAGACCGGCGCTTGATGGTTGATGCGAACCAGGTTTTCGATCGTAAGGAAGCGTTGCGGCGCGGGAGGGTTTACCAGGAAATGGGATGTTTCTGGCTGGAAGAGCCCCTGCCACCCCAGGACATGGAAGGCTTCGCAATAGTGGCCCAGGCGCTCGACATGCGCATTGCCACCGGGGAGAATCTCAACACCAAGTATGCCTTCGCCGACCTCATCCGAAGACGCGGGGCCGATGTCGTGCAGCCGGACAATCGGCGGGCCGGTGGGGTCAGCGAATGGATGGAAATCGCCGCTATCGCCGGCGGTTACGGGGTCGAGGTGGCCAGCCACGGAGGCGGCGCGACAAACCTCAACATGCTCCTGGCCATGCCCAATGCCATCTATATGGAATCCGGCGGGCCCGCCAAGATGATTGACGGCGAAGTCCCGGCGCCCGAAGAACCCGGCATGGGTAGCGAGGTCAGCGCGGAGCAGATCCGGAAGTATAAGGTGGGATAGCGGGCGGCTGGGCAGCGCGGCGGAATCGCGAGAGAAAGTCAAAAGGCAAAGCGCAAAAGGCAAAAGTGAAAGTCTGCACCTCCGAAACCTTTTGCTAACGCGACAACTGAGGGGAGCATTGATTGGGATTTGTAACCCTCGCCCCTAGGGGGGATAGGGTGAACCGCCGCCGGCGTTTTCACCAGCCGGGGCGGGAAGGGGGCCCCACGTTTTGCAGGTTGTGGGTAAGGAGGTCACCGAAGAACAAATTGAAAAGCAGTTAACACCGCGCGGGTGGGCCGCAGCCATAGGCGTGGCATGGCCATCCTGGCCATGAACATCACGGGCAGGATGCCCGTGCCACGTCTTGTAGGGGCTGGGCTTGCCCTGCCCCGGGCCGAACGCCGTTCGGCCCTCCATCAAAGGCAAAATTTTTGCCAAAAAGACAAGAATTGACGGTATGGCGTTACACTGGCGTCAGCACCACCCCGAGGTCAGCACCACCCCGGCGCTCGGCGCGCCACCCCTCCTCATCTGAGGAGGGGAGTTCCTAATAAACTCCCCTCCTGATTCAGGAGGGGAGTGTGAAGTGACGATTTCGGACAATTCGACACCTGCCTCAAAGATTTTTCCTACCGGTAGTCCACTCTAGGATATCACTCTTGACAATGGCCGAGTCCCTGTTAGGCTATCAAGTGGAGGATGGTGTCGTGGTGAAGCCGCGCCCCTTTGGAGCGAAGGGCCGAGAATTGTGGGAGGTGGCACGGGCGTCCCCCCCGTGACCGTCATGGCCAAAGCCTGCCCTGAGCTTGCCGAAGGGATGGCCATGCGACAAGGGTCGGCACATGCTGAACTGTAGCGCCGACCTTCACGTCGGCACGTGCTGAACTGTAGCGCCGACCTTCAGGTCGGCACATGCTGAACAAAAGTTCAGCGCTACAAAAATGGACACACTTCACCACGATGTACCAGAAAACAAAAGGACTTAACGGTGAAACTCCCCCAACATTTCGAAATCTCATCTTATTCAAATAAAAGGAGTTAGCTCGAACTGTAGGTGCTGGGACGAAAAAATGCAGTTTTCCACGATATGCCAGAAAATAAGCGGGTTAGTGTGAAAATGGAAAATTTGTCAAAATTTTATCTCATTCAAATAAAAAGAGTTAGGTTGACATGCGGGAGCGGTTGCGAAAAAAGCGAGGGGGAAAAATGCAGGATAGTCTCGCGATGTTATTGAAAACACATGGAGAAAAAATGTCGCTTTTATGCCCCACCACGATGTTGATGAAAACAAATGAGTTAAAATAAGTCTCTCGCGATGTTAATGAAAATAAAGGAGAAATAAGTTGGGCATAGGTAGAGGTTTAAGGCTATCCTCTTCGGCTGTTTCGAGCACAATCACCGACTGCCAGTCGATAGGAATGGGTCGCCGCGAACACGGAAACTACCCCACCGCACGGCGGAGAGGTGGGTCTGAACTTGACTCCCGAGGGTGGCAGGCGTATGGTTTTCGCGCCGAGACGAATTTGAAATCGGAAATTCCAGTTCCGTCCGGCGCATTCCGCTCGAGGAGGGTCGAAGTGCGCATCTCACATTGTCAGTTCCGTCGAGTCCTTCTTCCCTTGGCCGTCACCGCCTTTTGTTTGTCACTTCCCGGAGTTCTCACCGCCGCCCAAGGCGAACGTCGCGTGCCCGACCACGTTCCACCCAAGCGCTCATCGCAGATTTCGGACGGCTTCGGCATCAACGCCGACATGCCTCGCGATCCCTACCTGCCCTGGGAGCGCTGGTGGTGGACTCGCATGTTCGATGCGGGCGTGAAGTGGATCCGCATCGGCCAGTATGAGAACAGCTCCGACTACACGAGCTGGGACTACGTGGAGCAGAAGCGCGGCGTCTATGCCGTTGATCCGAACCTGGACGACTACGTGAATTCGCTTCTCGATAATGGCGTCGAAATACAAGTCCAGTTGATGTACGGCAACCCGATGTATACGTCTCCCTCCGGCCGGAAGCCCGATGCCATTACTCCCGAGCCCGGCACCTTCCATAATGACGACCGCAGCCTCTACTCCGTTTTCTGGCCGCCGCGCACTGCGGCCGAGATCGAGGCTTTCGACAACTACGTCCGTTTTATGGTGAATCACTTCCGGGGACGGATTCATTACTGGGCCCTCTGGAACGAGCCGGACATCGGCTACTGGAACCCCTGGGGGAATCCGGAAGAATTCGGCCACCTGCTCAAGGCCTTCGTGAAGACCGTCCACGAAGCTGACCCCGAGGCCAAGGTCATTTCCGGGGGCTTGGCTGACCCCGTCAGCGATTGGGCCAAGCGGTTCCTTGATGCCTGCGACTGCGCGGCGGGCATCGATGTGTTTGCTTATCACACGTATCCGGGTTACGGCCAGAACCTGAACCCTGAGTCCATGGACTACGGCGCTTACGGCCCCGAATCCCCGGCGAAATTGCGCGACCTGGTGCGGCACTATCCGGGGATCCGCCCGGACATCCCCTTCTGGGACGACGAATTCAATTCCATTCCCTCCTGGACCGGTTCGGACGAGTCCGTACAGGCCAAGTACATTCCGCGCGGCATGCTGTACAACTGGGCGGCCGGCGTCAAGACCTTCGTCTGGCTGCTGGCCGCGGGCACCGACGGAAATGAGTATGACGATTTCGGGCTCATTCACGGTCTGCGCAATCTCCCCGACGATTTCACGCCGCGCCCGGTGTTCCATGCTTTCGAGAACACCAATGCCCTCTTCTCGGATACGCATTTGGATCCTGCCATTAAGATTGAGGGCTCGGGAATTCCCGCTCTGCGGCGGCATTCCGGCTTCCCATTTTTCGCCTACGGCTTCCGGGGGAAAAACGGTAAGACGATCGTCGCTTACTGGCTGGCGGCCCACAGCTTACCGGGGAACGTCTTTACTCCCTTCTACGAGAGCCTGACCCTTGAGAACACCGGCATTGAACACCCCGTCCTGATCGACGTCGTTTCGGGAGAGATCAAGCCGCTCGAATGGAAGAAGGGTACAAGCAACGTCCTGGAGATTGTCCCGGTTCGCGACAGCGTGACGGCCATTGCCGATGAGAGCTACTTCGATTGGGCGGTGCGGCCGGAGGCGCCGAGCTCGCTGAAAGCGCGGATATCCGGCGGGTCGGTGGAGATTTCCTGGGAATTGCACGGCGGGGACATCGCGAATGTCGCCGTCGAGCGCCGGCAGGGTGACAGCGGCGCGTGGGAACGTATTGCCAAGCTCGCGGCGGGCGCGAAGTCCTATCGCGATTCCGGCGCCGCCTCCGGCCAGACCCTCAGTTATCGCGTGCGGGCACTCAACGGCGCAGGCGAGTCGGCCTACTCAAACATTGCAAAAGTCGCCCGATGAAACACTTTTCCGCCTTTCGATAGGGACGGGGGAGACGAGAGCCCGGCCGCGCGAGAGAGAAACCTTAACGACCAAAACGCTATCGGCACAAGGGAGGAGAATATTCTATGGGAAAACTCGCCATCACCGGTGGTAAGTCTGCCCGCAAGAAACCGTTCTCTGACTGGCCTCTGTATGGTCAGCAGGAAGCACGCGGTCTACAGAAAGTGCTGGCCAGCCGCAACTGGGGCGGCTATCCCTTCCCTAACAAGATTGCCGATGCTTTTGCCCAGAAGTTCGCGCGCCTGCACGGCGCGAAATTCGGTCTAGCAGTCGCGAACGGCACCGTGGCGATTGAGATTGCTCTGAAAGCGGCGAACCTCAAGCCCGGTGACGAAGTTATCGTGCCGGCTTACACCTGGGAGGGCACCGTCGGCCCCATCCTGCTACTCAATGCGGTGCCGGTTTTTGTGGACATCGACCCCGCCACTTACTGTCTGGATGCGAAACTGATCGAGGGCGCCCTCACGCCCAAGACGCGCGCCATCCTTCCCGTGCACCTCGCCATGCGCTTTGCCGATCTCGACGCGATCGGCCGTATCGCCAGGGCTCACGACCTGCTGGTCATCGAAGATTGCGCCCACGCGCATGGCGGCAAGTGGCGCAGCAAGGGCGCCGGCGCCTCGGGCGACCTCGGCACCTTCAGTTTTCAGTCGAGCAAGCTGATAACCTGCGGTGAGGGGGGTGCGGTCATCACCAGTAATCTGGAATTCTACGAACGCGCCCAATCCTTCATGAATTGTGGACGCGCCAGTGTCACCGACCGATACCAGCACCGTCTGATCGGCTTCAACTACCGCCTTACGGAACTGCAAGCCGTGATCCTGGCCGCGCAACTCGAGCGCCTTCCCAAGCAGGCCAAAATCCGCCAGGCCAACATGGACCACTTCGAAAAGCGCCTGCGCGGGACCCCCGGCCTCGCTTTCCTGAAGCGCGACAAGCGCCAGACCCGTGTCGCCGCGTATCAATTCGTGCTCAAATACCTGCCCGAACATTTCGGCGGCATTCCGCGCGCAGCGTTCCTGGGCGCGCTACAGATGGAGGGGGTTCCCTGCGACGGCCTCTTTTACGAACCGGTTTACAAGAGCGCGCTCTTTCCCGTCGATCCGGCGGAATGGCCGGCGCTCAGTTGGGGCCGCGCGGAACCTATCGATTTGAAGACCCGTTTCCACTGTCCGGTCTCCGAGCGCGCCGCCTACGAAGAGTCGGTTTGGCTGCCCCACCACATCTTCCTCGGCTCCAAAAGGGATACCGACGACATTGCCGATGCCGTGCTGAAAGTTTGCGAAAACATCGAAGAGCTGCGCGGGCTCGAACACCCGGCCATCGAAGTTAAGGCCATGGGCCGCGCGGAGCGTCCCCGCGTCGAAAAGCGGCAGTGGTGAAGCGTTTGATGTGCCCAGCAGTTTCGGAAACAACCGATCCGCGCTGACGGCCGGGCGCTCATTGCTGAACAAAGCCCGTGGCGCGGCGGTAAGCTTCCACGTAGTGGCCGTCTTTCCTGGGTTGTTGGTGCTTCATTTCTTCCTTGGCACGCGCCAAATCCGCGGGGTCCCAGTCCGGCCGGTATTTGTGGATTGCTGGTTCGAACTGGCTCACCTGCAAAGCCCCAGCCTGGGCTTTCAAATCCGCGACACTATCAATGTTGACCCAGTAATTGGCTTCCTGGGGCGCCGGATAGAAGAAGTACATGAGCGGGACGGTATATGGTTCGAGGCCCAGTTCGAGGCGCTGATTGGGGAAATAGAGCCAAAACTCCGCAGCCCGCACCGCGTCGATGGTGTTGAAAGCTGCCATGCGGTGGTCGGTCTTGTGCCAGCGTTCGTACCATTCCCCCGGATCGACGCTCAGCAGCACGTCCGGGCGAATGCGCCGGATGATCGCCGTAGCTTCTTCCACCAATTTGGGCTGCGGCGCATACTCCAGCATGCCGTCGTCGTAACCCATCCAGGAGATATTTTCCCGGGGCGTTCCGAGCAGGCCCTCGGAAACCTCCTCTTCCGCTTTGCGGATACGAGCCAGACGCTGGGAGCTCATCTCCGGGTCGTAAGAACCCTTGTCGTCATTCGTGTAAATCACAATAAAGACGCGGTTGTGGTTGCGGTTCAGCAAAGCAATGGTCCCACCCGCGCCGAAGACGTCGTCGTCCGGATGGGGTGTGAAAACCAGCACGGTCTTGTCGCGCATTTCTTCCAGCCTCGGTTCCTGCGCCAGAGCTACGACCCAGGAAACAAGAAAGAACACCGCCAAGAATTTCCACATGCTCCAACCCTCCTTGGGCACGGCAGCCTGCACCCGTGCTGTCGCCGCGGCGACCGCCGGGGCGGCTGGCCCCTCGAGTCAGGGAATTTTCCGTTAGCCGTGCCGAGTTTACCCCGTAGGCGACTTGCGCCGCTACAGGATTCTTGCATCCAGAGTTCGATCTTAGACCGGCGGGCCTCTCGATGGCTTAATCGAGGTGCTTCGCGCGCAGGAACTCGCGAACCACCTCGACGAGGTCCTGGTGCTCGCCGTCCACGGCATAATTCAGTCTCCGCATTTCCTCATCAGAGATTCTTCCGGCAAGCTCTTCGAGTGCCGCGCGGACCGCCGGATGGCGCTCGAGCGTCTCGCGTCGAACGATGGGCACGGCTTGATAGGGCGGGAAGTAGTGCTTGTCGTCCTCCAAAATGGCCAGGTCTCGTGCGGCGATAAGGCCATCGGTGGAGTTGCCCGCCACCAGATCCACCTGCTTCTCCAGCAGCGCGCGGTAAAGTAACCCCAGGTCCATAATGCGCGGCGGCTGGCCGAACTTCAGATGGTAAGCCCGCCCCAGGCCCTGAAAGCCGTCGGGGCGCTCCATGAATTCGTAACCGAACCCGGGCCGCCACCGGGCAGCGTAGGGAGCGGCCTTGGAGAGCGTGTGCAGATTCAGACGGCGCGCGGTCTCACCGCGGATCACTATGGCAAAAGTATTGTTGAAGCCCAGCGGGTCCATGACTACCAGGTCGAAACGCGAGGCGTACTCGCGTTTGACTTTGTCGTACACGTTCCTTGGGTCGCTTTCCACTGGCTGCTTCAGAATGGCGGTGAGTGCCGTGCCGGTGTACTCCACGTAGGCGTCAATACGCCCCGCGAGCAGCGCCTGATGGCAGATGTAGGTGCCAGCCAGATAAAACCTCCGCTCCACGCGCAGTCCAGTCTTTGCTTCCAGGTGCTGCGCGAGCATCTCGCCCAGGATCACCTGTTCGGTAAAGTTCTTGCACCCGATCACGAGCGTCCGCTGCCTCCCTGGCCCGCAGGCCGGGAAGCACAAGGCGGCAAGAAGAGATCCCAAGGCCGTCGCGATCAGAAGCCACACAGGGAGAATGCGCCGGCTCATGGGGGGAAACCCTGTACTACTCATTCTGAAATTCTTCACGTACCGCGAGGAAAAGATTCACCACAGAGGGCACAGAGGGCACGGAGAAGATACAGAGAAAAACTTATGGGTCAAAAACCCATGACCGTGATCTATGCGGGCGCAAACAGAAGTGCTTTTCTCTGTGATCTCTTTGCCCTCCGTGGTGAAATCCTTTTTTGCACTTTGCCTTTTGACTTGCTTTCGTGGCTCCGACACGCTGCGATGGGGGCTTACTGCGCGTAAGTCAGCATACGCTCCACAAGACCCAGGAGCTGGTCCATCAGCAGCGCCAGCAAGGCGGCGGGGATGGCGCCCGCGAGAATCACGCGGTTGTCCACCATCGCCAGGCCGCGAAAGATGAATTCCCCCAGGCCCCCGGCGCCGATGGCGGCAGCGATGGTTGCCACACCCACAGTGATGACGGTGGCCACGCGCACGCCCGCCAGGATAACGCCCATGGCCAAAGGCAGTTCGACCTGGAGGAGCACTTGCCGGTCCGTCATACCCATGCCGCGCGCGGCTTCACGCACGCCGGGGTCAACGCCCAGGATTCCCGTGTACGTGTTGCGAATCACGGGCAACAGCGCATAGAGCGCGAGCGCCGTAATAGCCAGCCGGTCAGCGCGCTCGCCCAGCCATGGAAGCGGCAGCAGGAAACCGAAGAGCGCCAGACTGGGGATCGTCTGCACAATGTTCGCTACGCCGATCACCGGTTTGCTGAACGCTCGCCGGCGGGTCAGCAGAATCCCCAGGGGCAGCCCGGCGGCTACGGCCAGCAGCATGGAGATTCCCACCAGCCACAAGTGCTCGAGGGTAAGCTGAAGGATTTGGCCGTCGTTTTCTACGAAGAAGTTGAGGGTATCCATCCGCAGCCTCGCTTCACAAGTGCGATTTTCCATTGCCCGTACCGAAAGCCGCGACGTAAGCGGTCACGGTAGGATCAGGAGCATGCAGAAATTCGTCGGGGGTGAAGACGCCCACCAGCTTGCCCGCTTCCAGCAGCGCGATGCGCGTGCCCAGCAGCAGGGCCTCGCGCAGGTCGTGGGTCACAAAGACGATGGTCTTCTTAAGGCGCCCCTGGAGCGCCTCGAACTCGCGCTGGATTTCCGCCCGGGTCAAAGGGTCGAGCGCCCCAAAGGGCTCGTCCATCAGCAGGAGCGGCGGGTCGCTTGCCAAGGCGCGGGCCACTCCCACGCGCTGCCGCTGGCCGCCGGAAAGCTCACGCGGGTGGCGCGTAAGAAACTGCTCGGGGGGCAAGCCCACCAGTTTCAGCATCTCGCGCACCCGTGCGCGGATTTTCTCGGTCGCCCAGCGTTCCAGTTGCGGCGCCAAGCCCACGTTGCGTTCCACCGTGAAGTGCGGGAAAAGTCCTGCTTCCTGGATTACATAGCCGATGCTTCGGCGCAGGCGAATGGGATCCCACTCGAGCGTCGAGCGCCCTTCGACCTGTACCTCACCGGCGCTCGGTTCGAGCAGACGGTTGATGAGCTTAAGCGTGGTGGTTTTGCCGGACCCGCTGCGTCCGAGGAGCACCAGGGTTTCGCCGCGGCGCACCGTAAGGCTCAGGTCCGACAGGAGCGGGTGGCCATTCGCCGCGCGGAAAGACACGCGGCGGAACTCAATGACGGTTTCGCACGCTTCGCTCATGGGAGTGCCTGGACGGCTTTGCGTTGAATGTAATACCTCGCTCCGTTGGGGGAGAGGCGTGGACCGTCGCCGGCGTTTCCATCAGCCGGGGCGGGCCGCGTGAGGGGATTACCCACCGGACGAAATGAGAAGCAACAAACCCCTTGTGCGAATAGTCTTGGCGCTAAACGGCGACAAACAGGTTCTCGGCGAACGGCCACTGGTCGTCGACCCATTGCGCCACGCACTCGAACCCCGTCCGTATGGCCATCTCCGGAGCTTCGTGCCGCCCATATTTATGACAGCTCTCCGTCCAAATCGTCTCATCACGCTGAAATGTGATATGGCATTTACATCCTTGGATGGAGACAGTCTGGGGCTCCACCGAGCGGAGATGCATCTCGATGCGCCGCTCCCGGGCATTGTAGAGCGCGACGTGCTCAAATCGGGACAGGTCGAAGTCACCGCCGAGCTCCCGATTGATACGGGCCAGCAGGTTGCTGTTGAACACCGCGGTCACGCCGAGCGAGTCGTCGTAGGCGGGAATGAGTTGGGCGAGGGGCTTTTCCAGATCCATGCCCAGCAGCAGCGCATCGCCCGGATCGAGCGCCTCGCGAATTTTGCGCAGGAAGTCCTCACCGGGCCCGCGATCAAAGTTGCCGATCGAGCTGCCCAGGAAAAGCACCATGACTCCCTCACCGGGTCTACGGCGAGCCACCGCTTTGTTCAGGCCATCCAGGTACTCGGTCTCGAATCCCAGAATGCTGACGTTGGGCAAATCATCCAGTTCGCGCTCGCAGCTCTCCAGCGCCGTCGAGGAGATCTCAATGGGACAGTATGTGGTTGCCGGATGGTGGGCGAGCGCTTCCAGGATCCGGCGCGTCTTCCGGCCGCTGCCGCTGCCGAGTTCAACGACAATCCCCTGCGCAGCGAGCCGCTCCGCAATGGCCCCGGAATAACTCCGCAGAATTCTCTCCTCCGCTTTCGTGAGGCCGTACTCAGGAAGCTTGGTGATCACTTCAAACAAGGCAGAGCCGACGTCGTCGTAAAGGTACTTGGACGGCAACTCTTTCTGCCCCGGTCTCCCGAGCCCCTCACGCACATCTTCAGCGAACGAGTTAACAGCAGGGGTTACGTCACCACGGATCAGCATGTCGACTCCCTTCAATTGCTCACACAGCGGAAGGATGCATAAACGAACGGATAGTGCGCCTGGAACCAGTTGCGGAAGGAACGCCGCAGCATGCATGCCCCCGTGCGCGGCGAGGCGCCCTTGATCACGTAATGTTTTCCGTCAAAGAAATTTGCCGAGTAGCCGCGGTAAAAGGGAAAAGGCTCGAAGCCGGGGAAGGGCGCAAAGAGGGAGGAGGTCCATTCCCAACCGTTGCCGACAGTATCCTCCACTCCCCAAGCGCTACGGCCGCCGGGATAGCTCCCCACCGCGACCGGATCCCAACGCTGGAAGTCGAAGTTGCCGCGCCCAACGTCGGGAGGCGCGTCACCCCAGGGATACGCTCGCTCCACGCCTTCCGTCATCCCATATGCGGCGCGGTGAAACTGAGCCTCCGTGGGAAGAGACTTGCCCACAAAACGCGCGTAAGCCGAAGCCTCCGCGTGGCTGACGTATACCGGCCAGTCCAGTGGCAACGGCAACTCTTCGAACATGGCCTGATAGAACCACCGGCCTTGGCGCTCGAGCCAAAACCGTGGTTGGCGGATGTTCTGCTCCTTGATCCAGGCCCAGTCCGTGTCGCTCCAAAGGCGCTGATCGTCGTACCCGCCGGCGCGCAGGAATTTGCAAAACTCGCGGTTCGTAACTTTGTAAGCGTCGATCGCGAAGGCCGGCACTTCGACCGAATGAACCTGAAACTCGTTGTCCCAGCCGAACGATTCGCGTCCTTGCGGAATCCCCAACGTCACGCTGCCGGCCGGAATATCGACCATCCGCGCAGCGTCCGGCGTGGCGGCCTCGGAGGACTCCAGGGGACGATAGCTCCGCGGCGCAATCTTCCGTTCAGTCGCCAACTGGTGCAGCATGTACGCAAGGGTTTCTGCGTGCATGAGCCGATGCTCTATCGCCACGTTGAGGACGATTTCTCGCGGATGTTGCCAGCGGCTCGCCGAGTCCTGCGACCTGTCACTCAAAATCCTGTCCAGTTCTTGGCGGACGCGGAGGTCATAGGCGTTGACCTCCGCAAGGCGAGGCCAGTCGTCGGGTTGGTCCGTGGGGAGACCGCCACCCACCGGATCGATGCCGAAAGCAAAGAGGCGATCGAATTCCCGGTGAGCCGGCCCGAGGCCCAGCGCCTGGTCGGCGATCAGATTCCAGTCGAAGGCTTCGAGGTGGCCGATGTAGAAAACAATTCGGTGCCTTTCCGGAATGGGCCGGTCATACAATGCGTGGGCGCGCACGATTCGAAACAAGTCATCCGTCATCGCCCGCGATTCCGCCAAGCGCACCAAAAGCTGGTCACGATTGTCCAGTTGGGTTGCCGTTGCATTCATGTGGTGATTCCCCCTTTTCGAATACTTCGAAACTGTCATTCTGAGCAAAGCGAAAAATCTGGCCCTGAGCCTTTGCAAGAAGAGAGCAAAATTCATGACGGAGTTACCCTGAGCCGGCAGAGCGAGATCCTTCGCTTCGCTCAGGATGACAACCGTAGCACATTTTTCTGCGGCCTCTAATGTCCCGCCCTTCCGTGGTGAAATATTCCGTCTAAGCCCTGTCTCGTACATCCCGCCTAATGTAACTTGATGCTTTAACCCACATTTCGGCTCAGGCTTCCGGTCTGGGTGCGGTCCTAATTTCGGGTGTAGCGCCGGGCTTCAGCCCGGCACGTGCCGCCCTAAAGGGCGGCGCTACGTTCAAATTAGGACAGCACCCTAAACTGCCACTATTGAACTTTCACATTGGGCTCCACCGACATCCCTGGCCGCAATAGATGCTCGGGATCCTGCCCCTTTTCAAAGTAGATCTTCACGGGGATTCGTTGCACGACCTTGACGTAATTCCCCGTGGCGTTTTCGGGCGGCAGGAGGCTGTAACGTGCCCCACTGGCGCCCGCGATGCTGTCGATGTGCCCCTCGTAAGTACGCCCGTAAGTGTCAACGGAAATCTCCACGTGCTGGCCGGGCCGCATATGGGTCATTTGAGTTTCTTTGAAATTGGCGGTCACCCAGATGTTTTGGCTGTTCAGAGGGACGATGGTCATCAATTGCTGCCCCGGCGTAACATTCTGGCCCGGCTGGACTGACCTTTGTCCCACGACGCCGCTCACCGGGGCCACGATAGTCGTATATTCCAGGTTCAGTTGCGCCTGCACAAAGATGGCACTCGCCCGTTCCGTCTCCGCCTCCGCCGCTTGAGCCCGGGAACGTTGCACGGATATTTGTTGCGGCCGGGTCTCGGCGTATTGCAACTGGGCCTGCGCTTGGGCAAGTTTTGCGCGCCCTTGTTCGACCGCCTGCTCCGCGGCGGCGGCAGACGCTCGCGCCGCCTCGACGGCGGCAGCGGTGGCCTTCTGGGTCTCCACGGCTTGCGTGTACTGGATCTGAGGGATCTCATCCTTCGCCGCCAGCGGCTTGTACCTATTAACGTCATCCTGAGCCTTCAGGTCATTCGCCTCGGCCTGTCGCAGCGAAGCCTGCGAGGCCTCAAACTCCCGCTGGGCGGCAGCCAGTCCAGCGTGGGTATTCTCCACGTCCGCCTGAGCGCCCGAGAGTTGACTCGAGGTGTTTACGGAAGTAAGGGGAACATTGGTCAGCAAAGCTGCGGCGCTGGCTTGATCGTTCACCAGGGTTGCCCGGGCATTGGCAAGGGCAACCCTATAATCCTCGGGGTCGAGTTGCGCCAGCACCGTGCCGGCCTCCACGTACTGGTTGTCATCCACGGTAACGCGGGTCACGTAGCCTGAGACGCGGGCACTGACAGGATAGATATAGCCGTCAATCTGGGCGTCGTCAGTGGATTCCCACGCGGCATAATGGCGATACACCAGGACCGCAATGAGTACGAGCCCGAGGCCCAGCAAGGTCACGATAATCTTCCGCCCCAGTTTCCCACGCCGTGCCGAAGGGCGACCTGAACCCAAGGTGGTGGCGCTCGATTTCGGCTCGCCTTGATTTCCTGATTCCGGGGTCGGCGTTGTTGTGTCTGCCATAGTTACTTTGCTCCCAAATATTGCAGGGCCGATTGCTCGGCAACACCGATGGCCTGCGCGAGAGAGATTTTCGCCAGGTTAAAAGCGTAAAGGCTATTGATATAGGATTGTTTCGCCGTGGCCACGGATTCTTGTGCCTGGACGACCTCGAGATTATCCGCGACCCCCGCCCGGAACCGGTCCTCTGCCTGGGCCAGTGTCTGGTTGGCGAGGTCGATGTTACTCTCGGCCACACCTACCAGTTCGGATGAGGACTTGAGGTTGAAGAAGGCCGTGCGCACCTGGTCGTCGATCTGCCCCTCCAGGTCGGCGAGTTCGGCCTTGCGCTGTTGCAACACCGAATCCGCCTGCAACTTATCCGCCCGTACCCGGCTCCCTTGGAAAATCGGAACGTTCAAGGTGAGAGCGAAACCCAGGGTCCCATGCGAGGAGCCAAAGTTCGGGCTGCCGATGTCCCCGTAGTTCGTGTTCGAGGTCAAGGAAGGATAATTTTCGGCGGCGACGGCCTGGCGCGCCAGTTCCGCCGCGCGCACCTGCGATTTCGCGCTGAGATAATCGGGTCTTGTTGCCATGGCCTGTTGGAGCGCCTGCTCCTGGGTAATGCCATCGAGCGACGCGTAAGGAACCGAGTCGGTCAGCCGGAATTCCTGACCGTTCGGGAGCCCGATCACCCGCGCCAGGGTAAGCTTGTCGATCTGGACCTGATTCTCCGCGGCGATCAAGCGTTGCTGCTGAGTCTGCAACTCCACCTTGGCGCGCAGCAGATCGATGCTGGCGATCAAGCCGTGTTTATTGAGATCCTCATCATTCTGGACAAGCGTCTGGGCCGTCTTCACTTGAGCGCGGACCGATTCCACGGTGGCTTGATCCGAAATCACCAGCAAATAGGCGTTACCCGTGGTGAACACCACCAGGTTGCGGTCGCTCTTGTAAGTGTACTGTAACGCCGTTTCGGCCTCGGCCGCCGACTTGAAGTTCTTGATGTCGGACCAATTGAAGATTTCCTGGGAAAGGTAACCACGGGCATCCGCGATGCCGTAGGGTCCTACCGTCTCCGGGATATGGACGGGGAGAGGCAGCAGGGTAAGGCCTTCGGAGGGGAGATCGAGCTGTTGGACTGTGCCGCTGAGGCGCGCCGAAAGGTTGGGCAGCAGAGCGTTCAGGCTGCGCAGGCGAACGGCGTGCGCGGCGCGAGTGTCCTGGCTGCTCTCAATCTCCCCCAGGTTGTATTTCAGTGCCCGCTGGAAGGCGTCCTGGAGAGAAAGGTCGAGCGTGGTTCCCGTCGCCTGGCCCGAGGGTACGCTGCCAGCAAACGGATTGCGCGTTTGCCCCGCGCCAGATCGTAGTGATCCGAAAAGGAAAATCGCGAGGAGCGGAATGGAAAACAGCAGATGCCGGGCCCGTTGATGACTCAAAATTACACCTCCTCGCTGAAGCCGAGCGTGTCGCCAATCGTAGGGGCACCCCTCGTGGGTGCCCTTCCGTGTGCATTATTGGAGGGCGCCCACAAGGGCTGCCCCTACTGCTTCCCGTACCGCGCCACCGCATCGAGAATGATGTCCACTGTCACGTCATCGCCGACGGCGGAATTCACCATCAAGTGGAAGCAATGCCGCGCCGGCCAATCAACGTTGAAATATCGCTTGATAAAATCCGAGCGGTCGCGGTCCACCGTCTCCGCCAGTTCCTCCGCTTCCTTCTCGCTTTTGCCGGTGGATTGCAGCCGGCGGACTCTTTCGTGAAAGGGAGCGTAAATGAACACGTGAAAAGCGTCGGGGCGGCTGCAAAGGTAATAAGCCGACCCTCGGCCCACGATGACGCAGTTGCCCGCCTGGGCGATTTCCGGCATCATCTTTCGCGCCACCTCGCGGACGCATTCGGTATCCACTATCTTCAAGCGTGGGGCGTTCTGGCTCCCTTCATGACTCCCTCGCATGAAGGCCTTCAGGAGGCGGTAGTACGCCGGGTCCGTCCGCTCTTCATGCTTTTCCACGGCGCGGCATTCGCAATCCATCCGCCGGGCGATTTCCTGGGTCAGCAATTGGTCCCAGAGCTTCCAACCCAGGCGCGCCGCCAACTTCTCCGCGATCACACCCCCGCCGCTCCCGTATTCCCGCTCAATGGTGATGACTCGAATCATCGTGAATGCCTCGCAGGCAGTCGTCAGTTTTCAGTCGTCCGTTCTCAGTAAAAGCGTAAGAGCGGGGTCGCTTTTACTGACAACTGAAAACTGATGACTGATGACTTCTAGCCGACCGCTACCTCTCCGCCCCCGCCCGGCTCGTTCTTCTTGAGCGCGAATGAAAAAATAAACATCATCGCCGCTCCCAGCGCCAGAACCCAAAAGGTATCGATGTAGGCGAGAGTCGTCGACTGACCGATTACTGCCCCGTAAATTCGGCCATAGGCCTGAGCCGAAGCCCGCGAGACGTCCAAGCCCGAGGCGGCCAAACGCGCTGCCAGGGCCTTGACTGCCTGGGTAAAATTGGGCTGTCCCGGGCTTGTGTGCGCCGCCAGGTACACTTGATGGAATTGCGCCCGGCGGGCAATAAGTGTGGTGACCATCGACGTTCCGATGCTGCTTCCGATGTTGCGCATGAAGTTGACCAAGCCCGCGATACTATTGCTCTTCTCCGCGGGCATTCCGATGTAGGAGGCCAAGTTGATGGGAACGAACAGGAAACCCAGGCCGAATACCTGCACCACGCGGAGCATGCTGGCGAACCGAAAGCTGATATCAAGGTCGAGATGCTGGGTGGTGTAGTACATGGAAATGGAAAGCATGAGCCATCCAAAGGCGATGACGTAGCGCGCCTGGACCCTGCCCGTGAGCACGCCAACCAAGGGCATGAGGAACAGCAGCAGCAGGCCACCCCCCGAAAGCACCAAGCCTGCCGACTCGGCCGTGTAACCCATGAGGGTCTGAAGAAACTGGGGCATCATGACGAGGCTGGAGAAAAGCATGATCCCCAGAACAAACATCATGGCGTTCGCGCCGAGGAAGTTCAGGTTCTTGAACATGCGAACTTCGATAATCGGAGATTTGTAAAACCATTCCCAGATGGCGAGTGAAAGGAGGCACACGCCAGCAACGACGGCAAGCGTAAGAATGAAATGCGACCCGAACCAATCGTCCTCCTGCCCCTTGTCGAGCATCACCTGCAAGGCGCCCACGCCGAGAGTGAGCAGGGCCACGCCGATATAGTCGATCTTTACCCCGGCTCCCTTGGCACGCTTTACCCAGGGCGGGTCTTCGATCAGGCGATAAACCAAAAACAAAGCTACGATGCCCACCGGCAGGTTAATGAAGAAAATCCAGCGCCAACTGTAGTTATCGGTAATCCAGCCGCCCAAGGTCGGTCCGACCGTCGGCGCGACGATGGTTGTGATGCCATAGAGCGCGAAAGCTACGCCGCGAAGTCGAGGCGGGAAAGTGTCTGCCAGGATTGCCTGGGACATGGGTTGCAGTCCGCCCCCGCCCGCGCCCTGGATTACGCGAAACAAGATAATCGCCCCCAGGCTGGGGGCGATTCCGCACAGCAAGGAACTCAGCGTAAAGACCACGAGACACATCATGAAGAATCGCTTGCGGCCGAACACGGTGGCGAACCATCCGCTGATGGGCAGCACGATGGCATTTGAAACCAGGTAGGAAGTAAGGATCCAGGTGCTCTCATCGTTACTCGCGCCCAGGTTACCCGCCATGTAAGGCAGAGCGACATTGGCGATGCTCGTATCGAGCACCTCCATGAAGGCCGCCAGGGCCACGACGACACCAATCACCCAAATATTGGCTCTGGGGTGCCATGGCTCAGGCGCCAGGGGAGGCGCTACACCTCGGCCGGGAGAAATCTCTGATCGCGAGTTGGCGGGGCTCTCGTTGTTTTCTGCCATGTTCCCGTACGTCCTCTTGGACGTTCGCGAAATTCAGCAGGTTTTGAATAAAAATGCCCTGGCAACTAAAAGTAATCGTAGCGCGGGCGTCTCGCCCGCTGTCGCGGAAGCGTCCCGCTCGCGCGAATGGCGCGGGCAGGATGCCCACGCCCCAGCGGGCGGGACGCCGGCGCTACGGCTCCTGGCGGGACCCCGATTCATCAGGGCAAGGTGCCCGCACCACTTCCCCACATCAAACACTTACCACTGGACACGGCGCATCGCGAACCACCGCATAAGTGAGATCCCGCAAGCGGCCTTGGGAGCCGGGCTGTGAGCTTCTCCCGATTACCAGCGCATCCGCCTGCAACCTACGCGCCGTCTCCGTCAGGGCGTCTTTAATGGGGCCGATGGCGATCGTTTCCCGGGCGTGCGAGCCCAAGACCCTTTGTAACTCCCGAAAGCGGTTACGGGCGGCCTGCGCTTCCGCTGACTGTGGGCGCTCTCCGATATCCAGTTGAACGGGGAGGCCTGGCCGTGCGCTCGGAATCGCATGGACGAGTGAAAGATTCGCCTGGAAGCTCGCCGTCACCTGGGTGGCAACGCCCAGCACCCGCGTCGAATCCGCGCTCAAGCCAATGGCGCAGTCCCATTGCCGGTGCTCATGCGGCCTCGGCGAGATCGTCTCCGTGTGTTGCGTGGTCATCACCATACAGTCAGCCTCGTTAAGAACCTTCGCCGTGGTGGAGCCGAGGAGTATTCTGCGGAACACTCCGGCGTAAGTGGGCATGACGATCAAGTCGAAACCGCGGTCCTCGGCGACCTTGACGATGGCCGTCGCCGCATCTATGTACCGTCGTCATCGGTTCGGTCCGCACCACAGCTCACGGGAACGGCTCAATCATCACCTCGTCGACGTAGCACCATCCCCAGTTCTCGCCCCGCTCAAAAGATCGCATAATCGGGTGCTGGGTCTTATGAAAGTGCTTCGTGGCGTGCCGGTTCTTCGAGGAGTCGCAGCAGCCGACATGCCCGCAAATCTCGCAGAGGCGCAAATGTACCCACGAATCACCTATCTTTAGACACTCCTCGCATCCCTGGGTCTTTGGGGACGGGTTTTGTATCTGGTCAAGGTGTGAACAAGCCTTCGGCATGATCTCCCTCCTCTAATCTTTCAAGGACGGCGTTTTCGACTGGGTCAGAGGTAAATAAACCTGGAATCGAGTGTCGCCCGGGTGGGAAGAGACACGAATCTCACCATGGTGATTCCTGATAATTCGGCAAACCGTATCCAGCCCCAGCCCGGTCCCTTCGCCGACTCCCTTGGTGGTGAAAAAGGGTTCAAAAATGTGGGGCAGAACATCGGCGGGGATTCCCGGCCCGTTGTCCCCAATTTCGATCATCACGCGGTCGAGCTCGCGCGCGGTCCTAACCCGCAACTCACCTTTCCCTTGCATGGCCTCAATGGCGTTCGAGATTAGGTTCGTCCAAATCTGATTGAGCTCGCCGCCATAGGCACAAATTTTCGGAAAATTTTCGCCGTATTCGCGGATTACATTTATTCCGTTTTTGAGGCGGTGGTGGAGAATCGTCAAAGTATTTTCCAGCCCCTGATGCACGTCGACGTTCTGCATGGCCGGCTGGTCCATATACGAGTATTCCTTGATCGCACGGACCAGATCCGAGATGCGTTTGGTGCTGATCTCAATCTCGCCGATCAGTCTGGCGATGGTGAGTATCGATGCGATACGGATCAGGGCATCGCAGAGGACTTCTTCTCCCACCTGGGCTGCCAGGCTTTCAAGCTTGGGTGTATCCACGCCCGCGTCGGCGAGGGCCGGTGCGATCTTCCAGGCATCCGGGACATGGCGTCCTTCAAGCCAGGTGCTGACGCGCTCTTCGCGATCACTCTGCGCCAGGGGATCGGCAGGCTGCGTGGGACGGTATTGCCCTGCCTCTCGCTCGAAGCGAAGGATCATCTCGCGTTGCTCGGTGGAGAGGGCGTGACGGGAGAGCCGGATGCTGGCGTCGCGCACCGTCTCGAGCGTTTCGCGAAGGCTGGCGGTGGCCCTTTGGGCGGCGGCGGCGGGGTTATTCAGTTCATGCGCCAGACCCGCGGACAGCTTACCGAGCGCCATCAGATTGTCGCGCTGCGTTTCCATCCTGGTGGTCTCGCGGATGCGGTCGGACATGAGGGCCACCAAACGCTGGCCGAGCTGGGGCATGCGCTGCAGCATTTCATGGAAGTGGCTCCGGTGCAGCAGCGCCACACGGGTGGGAAGCACGGCTTGGGCGGTACCGCCGTAATGCGTCAGCCGCGAGTAGGGGAGCAAACCGCTAACCTGTCCGGCATGCACTCTGAAGACCAGAGCGTCCGGGCCGTTTCCTCGTTGTATGCGAACCTCCCCCTCGAGGATCACAGTAAGATGATCCAAAGGGTCACCCTCCCGGGCCGTGATCTCTCCCGCCTGGAAGCGCCTTTCCTCGAGCTTTTCCCCCAACCAGTCGAGATCTTCCTGGGGCAGGTCAGCGAAGACCTCAATCTTGCGCAGATCGTCGATCAAACTCTTGCCTGTTTCGGTCGTAAGCTTCTCCGCCAAGTCACACCTCACTGAGGTATTGATGAACAAACTGCACGGCAATCGAGCCTTCGCCCACGCCCGAGGCCACCCTCTTCACCGAACCGTGGCGGACGTCCCCCGCGGCAAAAATGCCGGGAACACTGGTTTCCGTCCAATAGGGCGCGCGGGCCAGCGGCCATCCCTGCGGCCGCTTGCCGTCGCGCACTAGCTCAGTTCCGGTGAGAATAAAGCCGCGCGGGTCGCGTTCCACCACGCCCGCCAGCCAATCCGTGTTGGGCTCGGCGCCAATAAAGACGGAGAGCAGGTTGGCGGGTACCGTGGAAGTATCACCGCTGTCCCCGCAGTGAATGGAAAGGGCCTCGAGGTGTTGGTCACCATGGACTTCCACCACTTGGGCGTGCGTTTGCACCTGGATGTTCGGCGTTTTCTTGATCTGGTCGATCAGGTACTGCGACATCGAGGCGGAAAGGGACGCGCCCCGTACCAGCATCACCACTCGCCGCGCATACTTGGAGAAATACATCGCCGCTTGCCCGGCGGAGTTCGCGCCTCCCACGATGTAGACGTCTTCATCCTTGCTCGACGTCCCCTCGGTCATGGCCGAGCCATAGTAAACGCCGCACCCTTGCAGGCGCTCGGCGCCCGGCACGGTCAGCTTGCGGTAAGAAACACCCGTGGCAATCAGCAATACTTTGCAACCGATATCGTTTCCTTGCGCTAATTTGACCGTCCGCGAGGGGCCTTCCACCTGGACGCCGATGACCTGTTGCGGGGCGAGAATTTCAACTCCAAATCGCCGGGCCTGGGTCACGGCGCGCCGCGCCAAGTCGCCGCCGCTCAATCCCGAGGGAAAGCCCAGGTAGTTTTCAATGCGTGAGCTCATCCCCGCCTGACCGCCCGGCGCTTCCATTTCCACCAGCACGGTCCTGAGCCCTTCCGAGGCGCCGTAAACGGCCGCCGCCAAGCCTGCCGGACCGCCGCCCACGATTACCAAATCGTAAAACGCCATCTCCGGCCGCACGCGCAGCCCCAGTTTTTCAGCTAATTCCCCCGTACTTGGATTCGCCAAAGAGGTGCCGTCGGGGAACAGCACCAACGGCAAGTTGGAGGCCTCCCCTCCGGCTGCCGCCACCAGGCGGCGCACCTCGGCGACCTGGTCCGCCGTCTCCACATCGATCCATTGGTAAGGCGCCTGATTGCGCGCCAGGAAGTCCCGGAGCGCATAACAAACGGGAGACCAGCGCGTGCCGAGAACTCGCACCCCTTCAAAAGGCGGCCGGAACGACGCCCTCCAATCGTCCAACAGGTCATCGAGCACGGGGTAAAGGTGTTCTTCCGGCGGGTCCCAAGGCTTCAGCAGGTAGTGATGGATTCTGGCGTCGTTGATGGCGCGAATCGCCGCATCGGTGTCAGCGTAGGCCGTGAGCAGCACGCGCTTGGCGTCGGGGAAAAGCTCCATCGCCTGCCCGAGGAATTCCACCCCGGTCATCTGCGGCATCCGCTGATCTGCCAGAAAGAGCGCCACCGCATCGCCGCGCTTCTTGAGCCCCCTCAGCGCCTCGAGCGCCGCCGCGCCGGAGTCCGCGCGTATCACTCGGTAGCGCTCGCCATACCGATGCCGAAGGTCACGCTCCACAGCACGTAAAACTTCCGCGTCGTCGTCAACCGTTAGCAAGACGGGTTTTACCATTTATTTTTCCCTTACAATCCATCAATAGGGATTAAAAGGTCTCACCAAAGTGGATACCCCGCTAATCCCCAGTAATCCTCCTTGAACCCCACGCATTGGATGAACCTTGGCCATCGTCGGATTCAGTCAGATTGTCCGATTCCTGCCTGCCGCTGGAGCAGGATGAGTGTTTCGTCGTCAAGCTGGGGGCCCTTTCCACGAAAATCTTTGAGCCGCGCAACCAGCGCCTGGCCGAAGGCGACGGACCCCTCCCGCCCATCCACCGGCAGATCGCGCACCATTGCCAACAACCCTTCGTGGCCCAACTCCTCCCCGCTCTCGCTGCGGGATTCGGTAATTCCGTCCGTATAAAGCAGGAGCGTGTCGCCTCGACCGAACTCCACCGCAGTCTGGGTGTAAGCCGTTCCGCTGATGAGGCCCAGGGGCAGACCCGCCACGTCCTTGGCATAGGGGGTGCTTTCCTCAAGCCAGTCCCAGACGCCGGTCTCAGCGTGATGCCAAAGCAAGGGCAGGTGGCCGGCGTTACTGAAGAGGAGCTCGCCTGTCCCGATGTAGAAGCCCAAGACCACGGCCGTGGCAAATAGCCCGCCCGTCGTGTCCCGCTGAAACGCCTCATTCAGCTCGCGCATCAGCGCCGACTGGTCCCAGTTATCCGTATAATGCTGGAGAACGCGGCGCAGACGTTTCGCCAGCGAACTTGCGGTTCCGCCATGCCCTGCCACGTCGGCGAGCGCTATTCGCGAGATTTGGCCCTTGCTGCACACCGATACGTAATGGACGTCGCCTCCGCTCTTGTAGTGTCCGAAGGGAATGCAGGAAATCCAACCCCGCAAACCGGGAAGCTCAATGGGGTGAGCCGCTCTGCTGTTCCCGCCCCACAGCTCGAAACACGCAAGCCTTGGAATACCCTCGCTCGATTCGCCCATGACCCCGCTAGTCCTCTACCTTGGTCCCACGCTCGACAGCGCGTAGCACTTCGGCATGGTCGTCCACGGTGATGATCACCGGCTTCCCCATATAGCAATACCGCCCGCGCCCCGCAGCCCGCAGCGCCGTACCCCTGAAGTTGGTTTTTGTCGCCCCATCTGATTTTAACGCGCAATCCAAAAAATATCTCTAGCATCCTGAGTCGGCAGTCCGTTTAAGGATTCAGCCCCCGGACCACCCCCGCACAGGTGACCGCCCAGACCACATCCACGGGTAGGCGACTTGAACGTCCAAGTGGATCGCTTGGAATTCCCGTCCTGGCGCAGATGAAAGCCTGCGGGGCGTGGATCTGAACGGAGATTTTATTTGCGGCGCAGCCACGCGCGGCAACCCGGCTTTTAAGGCTTGCTGGGGGCGGTTGAGCGCGTCGAGGAAACGGGGGAAGGCCTTGGCGTAGGTCGCGAGATTGTCCCGCCCGCGGAAGTCTCCGATCACTTTGCTCACCACGTCGGCCTTGCGGGGGTGATCCCATTTCTTGAGGAGATAATCGTGGATGCGGGCCATGGTTGGTGTGGATGTTGTGGGCGGGCAGGGGCAGGGATTATTTGCCGCCGCTGGGCGCGGCTCGGAAGAACTCCTCCAGCGGGGTAGCGCAGACGTCGCCGCCGTTTGGCTTCGTCTGCAGCTTTTCCCTTGGGCATTAACCGATATTGAATGGCTCAGGACGTTGTTGCCATGTTAAGAACCCTGGAGGAAGCTGAACTACGCCACCGCCGCGCTACCCGCTTCGTTTGACACACCCATACCGCTCTAGCCCGCAATGAGCTCGATGACGGCGCGATGGCCAGGGGCTCGGGCCAATGCACGGTCGCAGGTGAGTAGCGGCGCATCAAGGGCTTCCGCCAAGGCGACGTATGCGGCGTCGTAGGCCGTGACGTTGCGGCGCAGTTCCCAAATGCGATCGAGGAATGGCCAGTGCGGGTGGCGTTCGAGCGGCATCTGGACAAACGCCAGGAGCGCTTGACGGGCCCGTTGCGGTGACATCTCGCCGGCCGCCTGATAGCGTCGCAGGGCTTGCGCAACTTCCAGGTCGATGAGATGCGGAACATGCAGCGCTTCGCGAGGATCGAGTAAACGTTGGGCGACGCGTTCACCGGACGGCCGGTTCAGCAAAACTTCCATCATCGTGGAGGCATCGACCACGATCACCGGCGGTCCCTCTCCTCGCGAATGACCTGGGCAGGAGGCACGCGGGGTTTGACGGGTGAGAGGAGGGCCAACCGCGCCTTCAGTTCTTCCAGCGTGGGCCGCTCGGCGACGCGCTGGATTTCCCGGAGCAGATAGTCGGAGAGAGACTTGCCTTCGTGGGCTGCCCGCGCCTTCAGTTTGCGGTGCAGGGGGTCAGGTACATGGCGAATTTGAATCATGGTCGGCATGTGTATAACATAGCTGCATGTGGAGCACATGTCAAGCAGAGTAGGGCAAACGGGTGCGCGATCTGGAAGTTGGGAGCGGCGGATTTTCTTTTTTGTGCTATAATTCTGAGCGTATATAGATGCTCAGACAGGAGGTCCCGATGCCTGACTCTCTCTCGGCTTTAGAAGCTGACCGCTCCAAACTCCTCGAGGAGTTCTTAGGGCTGGGCGATCTGCGCCCGGGCTCGATTACCGCCGTGGTGCGCCGCTGTGGTAAGCCCACCTGCCATTGCGCGAAGGCTAACGACCCCGGCCACGATCCCCAATTCCGCCTGACCCGCCGCGTCGCAGGCAAGACCGTCACGGAGAGTTTCCCCCACCCCGCCACCTTACGCAAAGCGCAAAAGGAGGTCGCCGAGTTCCGTCGTTTCCAGAAGCTCAGTGCGGAACTGGTGACCCTCAATGAAAGAATCTGTGCGCGTCGCCCGGTGGAGCAAGAACGGGGCGGCTGGACCGAGGCGGAAAAAAAACGGCTGCGGCTATCCATCAGGAAGTGGGGCGGGAACAGAGGAAAGTCCTGGGGGGCTGGGAAGTGACCGCCAAATCGGTGGAGCGCGCGGCGGAGGGGATCGGAGCCGATATCGCGCAGTGCGAACAAAAGGAAAGGCAGCAAGCCGTGCAGCTCGACCTGCCGGTTGCCGGGGGCGAGGCCCTTCCTATCCTGTAGGTGCAAAGGGATGGGACGGGAATTCCGGTGGTGAAAAAGGAGACGGTGGGTCGGCAAGGCAAGATCGAAGGGCAGCCGGCGCCGACGCGGGAAGTCAAGGTGGGCTGGGCAAGATAATTCTCCCAGTATTGAATCTGTTCGGCGCGGCTCAAAGAGCTGATCCGG